>MDTE01004496.1_pt1 | contig 17699 bp, 10 predicted proteins | sample 811231 | NCBI WGS metagenome assembly MDTE01 (sample SAMN05326651, study PRJNA326480) | marine metagenome | isolation source: seawater | place: Indian Ocean: Red Sea | collected 2010 | reverse complement strand
GGGCAAATCATCGGCAACATGGGCCGCTTGCTCATGGAACACAAAGAGGCCCTGGTCGCCCTCGAGACGCGAGAGATCGGCAAAACGCTGAAGGAATCCGGCGGCGAAATTCAGGAAGCCATCGACACCTGCCTCTTCTTCCAGTCCGAAGGGCGACGTCTGTACGGCCAAACGGTCAATTCCGAACTCCCCGACAAGGAGCTGTTCACCTACCGCCGGCCGCTTGGCGTTTGCGGCATCATCAACGCCTGCAACTTCCCCTCAGCCGTGCCTTTCTGGAAGATGATCCCAGCGATCATGTGCGGCAACACATGCGTTTGGAAAAGCCCGCAGGACGCCCCACTCCTCTCCTTTGCCCTGGCTCGCATCATGCACGAGGCCGGCCTGCCCGACGGCGTGATCAACCTCGTTCACGGCAAGGGAAGCGGGGCCGGGCAGTACCTCATCGACGCCGTCGACGAAGGCCTGGTCGACAAAATCTCCTTCACGGGCTCAACCGGCGTGGGCAAGATGATCGGCGAAGTGTGCGGTCGAAACCTCGTCTCCTGTTCGCTCGAATTGGGCGGAAAAAACCCGCTCGTGGTCATGCCCTCCGCCGACCTCAACAACGCCGTGGAAGGCGCCTACTGGGGCGCTTTTGGCACCGCAGGACAACGATGCACGAGCCTCGGCAACCTCATCCTTCACGAGTCGATTTACGACGAGTTCATGGAGAAATTCATGGCGAAAGTCAAGGCCACCCGCATCGGCAATTCACTCGTCCACAAGGACGTCCTCTACGGCCCCATGCTCTCTGAGAAGTACGCCAAAGACTTCCTCGTGGGGCTTGAGATGGCCAAAGCGAGCGGCGCCACGCAAATCTGGGGCGAAGGGCCCATCACGAAGGACAGCGCTCCTGAGAATTTCCTCGGCGATGCCAGCGAGGGCGTGTTCATGTGGCCGCACGTGTTCGTCGACGTCACCGAGGACATGGAATGCTTCCACGAGGAAATTTTCGGCCCCGTCGTGACCGTCGTCAAAGCCAAGGATTTTGACCACGCCCTGCACCTTGCCAACGCCAGCCCCTACGGCTTGTCGTCGGCCATCTACACCAACGACCGCTTGGAAGCCTACCGGTACAAAACCGGCATCAAGGCCGGCATGACGGGCATCAATAATTCCACCACGGGGGCGGAAGCTCACCTGCCCTTTGGTGGCGTGAAAGGATCGGGTAACGGCACACGCGAATCGGGCATCTGGGTCATCGAAGCGTACTCTTACTGGCACGCCGTGAACGACGAACTTTCGGGCAAGCTCCAACTCGCCCAAATGGACGTTGATGAAATCGAGATGGTTGAGGCCGAAGTGAATTGGTCGGAATTGGCCTGAGATTCTTTCAAAAACGGCATACGGCTCAATGGTGAACCTCAAAGACCCTGCCCTGCTCGGATAGAATGTTCCCGTAGGGAACAGGGGGATTTTGAATGGGTGAAGGGATTAAACTCCCGGTCCTGAACGGGCTCGGGCGCACCAACCGCATCGACAATTGGTGGAGCCAACCCATGACCATGGGCATCGGCCTTACGGCGGCGCTCATCTACACCTTTTGGCGACTCTTCCTCTACGGAACCGAAGCAGCCAACGGCACGTCGCTCATCTCGTACGAACTTCACGGCAGCACCGTGATTTCACCCATTTTCTCACCCAACGTTCTGGAATGGAACCTGTTCGGACTGAACGAGTGGAACCACCCCGAATGGGTCAACGCCGCCGTTCTCGTGCTGTGGATTCCCTTTGGCTTCCGTGGCACCTGCTACTACATGCGCCGTGTCTACTACCGCACCTTCTTTGCCAGCCCCGTGGCATGCTGGGTGGACGAACCCGACATCAACAAGGCCATCGGCTACAAGGGCGAGAAGCGCTTGTTCATCTTCAACAACCTGCATCGCTACTTCCTCTACGCCGCCATGATCATCCTGGTCATCAAGTGGTGGGACGTCACCCACACCATGCACTTCCACTCCGCAGAACACAACGGCTACGGGTTGTCCATCGGCACCTTCGTCATGGCCATTGAGGCCTTCTTGCTCACGATGTACGTGACCTCCTGCCACGCCCTGCGCCATTTGGCTGGTGGCATGCTTGACCGCTGGACCACCGGCATCAGCCGTGTCCGAGGCGTGCTCTTCGGAAAGATCAGCGTGCTGAACCGCTCCCACGGGTTCTGGTTCTGGACCTCGCTGGCCTTCGTCTTCGTGGGCGACCTGTGGGTCTTGGCGGTGGCCGAGGGCCGATTGAGCGACATGGTGCTCGTGGTTGTGTGAGGTGAGATGATGACCGAGAAGATCACCGAACACGAGTACGACGTCATCGTCATCGGAGCCGGCGGAGCCGGGCTCCGTGCCGCCATCGAGGCAGCACGCAGCGGCGCCAAAACCGCCATCATCACCAAATCACTGCTCGGCAAAGCCCACACGGTGATGGCCGAGGGTGGCTGTGCTGCAGCCTTGCAAAACGCTGACCCTCGAGACGGTTGGAAGGTCCACTTCCACGACACCATGAAGGGCAGCAAGTGGCTGGCCAACTGGCGAATGGCTGAATTCCACGCCAAGGAAGCCCCGGACCGTGTTCGAGAACTCGAGCAGTGGGGCGCCGTGTTTGACCGCACGCCGAAGGACCTCATCAACCAGCGAAACTTCGGCGGCCACACCTTCCCTCGTCTCGCCCACGTCGGCGACGCCACGGGCCTCGAGATCATCCGCACCCTCCAAGAGCGTGGCATTCACGAGGGCATTGACATCTTCATGGAGTACACCGTTCGCACCCTCCTCAAGGAAGGCGACCGTGTCACGGGCTGTGTGGCCTACACCCGCGTTGACGGTGAATTCCACGCCTTTTCCGCCAAGTCCGTGGTCCTCGCGACCGGCGGCATCACCCGTTGCTGGTCCGTGTGTTCGGGCTCTTGGGAGTACACCGGCGACGGTCATGCGCTTGCCCTGTGGGCCGGAGCGGAACTCCGCGACATGGAATTCGTTCAGTTTCACCCCACCGGCATGGTGTGGCCGCCCTCCGTGCGCGGCATCCTCGTGACCGAAGGCGTTCGGGGTGAAGGCGGCCGCCTCACCAACAACGAAGGCAGCCGCTTCATGTTCGACTACGTTCCCGAAATGTTCGCTGGCGACCACGCCGACACCATCGAAGAAGCCGACCAGTGGGTGGAGGAAGTGGTCAGTGGAAAGTTGGCCACCGTTCGCCGCCCACCGGAACTCCTCACCCGAGACGTGGTGGCCAAGGCCATCAACGAGGAAGTCAAAGCGGGGCGAGGCTCCCCTCACGGCGGAGCGTTCCTCGACATCTCTCATCGTGGTGAAGAGGCCATCATGAAGAAACTCCCGTCCATGCACCACCAGTTCAAGGAACTTGCCGGCGTTGACATCAGCAAGGAACCGATGGAAGTCGGTCCGACGGCCCACTACGTCATGGGCGGTGTTATCGTTGATGCAGAATCCCAAGAAACGACCGTCCCCGGACTCTTTGCCTGCGGCGAGGTGGCCTCTGGGCTGCACGGCGCCAACCGCCTCGGCGGCAACTCACTCTCCGACCTCATCGTGTTTGGCAAGCGAGCGGGCGAATTCGCAGCCAAGCGAGCCCAGGACCTCGCTCAGCCGTCCATTGACGAAGCTCAAGTCGGCCAAGCCATCGATGACATGTTGGCACCGCTCCAGCGCGAAGGTGGCGAAAACCCCGGTGTGATTTACGACGAGATGCGAGACATGATGCAAGCCAAGGTTGGCATCATTCGCACCAAGAGCGAACTCGAGGAAGCCCTCGAGGACATCAAGACGTTCAAGGCCCGCGCCATGGCGTGTTCATCAGGCACCTCTCGCAAGTACAACTCCGGGTGGCACCAAGCCCTTGATCTCATCAACATGGCTGACGTGTCCCACGCCGCCGCTCTTGCAGCCATCACGCGAGAAGAGAGCCGTGGCGGCCACACCCGTGACGACTTCCCCACCCCGGAAGACGACCACTGGGGGAAAACCGTCAACGTCATTTGGATGGAGAACGGTGAAATGAAAATTCGCCAAGAGCCCGTTGAGGAGATGCGCGACGACCTCAAGGACGCCCTCAAGGAAGTGAAGGCGATGATCGCCGAGCGCGCAGCAGAAGCAGGAGGTGGAAACTGATGTCCCTCAAAGGCACCAAACAATCGTTCAACATTCTACGAGGCGAAGGCGATGACGCCCAACTCCAAGCCTACGAGTTGGAGCTTGACGAAGGCATGGTCGTCCTCGATTGCCTCCATCGCATTCAGCACGACCAAGAACCCGACATGGCGGTCCGATGGAACTGCAAGGCCGGTAAGTGCGGCTCGTGTTCGGCTGAAATCAACGGACGCCCCCGCTTGATGTGCATGACCCGCATGAGCGACGTGGTCGCTGAAACCCCAGCGGGCCAGCCCATTGAAATTCGACCCATGAAGACCTTCCCGCACGTCAAGGACCTGGTGACCGACGTGAGTTGGAACTACGACGTGGCTCAACGAATCGCCCCCATCAACGGGCCCGAAGCCATGGACTGGGAATTCAACCAAATGGAGGCCGACCGCGTCCAGCATTTCCGTGAATGCATCGAGTGTTTCCTCTGCGTCAACACCTGCCACGTGCTTCGAGATCACGAACTGTTCGATGAGTTCGCCGGCCCTCGCAACCTTGTGCGCCTCGCCCAATACGAGATGCACCCGCTCGACACCGAAGACCGCGTGCCCGAAATCAAGAAGGAATTTGGCGTTGAATACTGCAACATCACCCGATGCTGCACCGAGGTCTGCCCTGCCGGTATCGAAATCACCGACGACGCCATCATTCAACTCAAAGAACGGGTGGTGGACCGGTACTACGACCCGCTGCAGCGCATTTGGCGCACGCTCACTCGCCAGAAGGTCCGCTACTGAACGGCGGGCCAAGTTCCCACGTGCGTCAACGGGCCGCAAGCCAGTCTCGAATCCACGCCTCACCGTTGCTGTCCGTTTCGAGGGTCGGATGCGTGAGCGGGCGTACGACCACCACCATGTCCAATTGACCGCCCCACGAAGCCTTGGCGGCGACGACCACTTCCCCCACTTTCGTTCCCCCGGCGTCCATGCCAAACGCCGTGGATTTGATGTCGTAGCGTCGGAATTCTACGCTTTCCACCACGTTCGTTTGGATTCGCACGTCCAGGGAGGAGGGGGAGGCAACGGACGTCATGACAATTTCATCGGGGTTAAGCCGAACAAACGGAACCTCTGCATCGATGAGTTCGATGGCCTGATGCATCCGCGCCTCCTCCATGCCGAACATCGAAGCCATGGTCAGGGCGACGGTTTCAGCCCCGAAGACGCCCGGTTGATGCGGCAGGCGCATGCTGATGGACTGCAACACCACGACGTCGTTGGTCACCCAGGTGTACTGTTGACCCGCAGGGTAGAGCGGTGCGTGCGGATTTTCCGTGAACAAGGGGCGCCCCCATTCCTCGGGCTCCACCGGGGTGGAGGTGGGAATGAACCCTGATGTTCCCAAGCACACAACAGCAACGCTCAACGCGAGGAGGCGCGGGGGTGCATGGATTCGCCATTCCTCCCTCGCAGCAGGGCTGAGCACGGAGAGCAGCAACATGATGGGGAGCACGAGAAGGGCCCCAGCGGGTACAAGCCAAATCATCACGGCAAAGGCCGCCGCCATGACCACCCCGTTGCGTCCGATCGTGTGAGTCCAATGCACGTCTGAATCGGTCTCGATGCGACGCCGGTGATGGAGGTTGAGGACCAAACCACCACCCACCAGCGGTGCCAAGGTTTGCACGAGGCCCGGCCACATTGTGGATACCGAGGCGAACCCCGCACATGTCCGACATAGAGGTTCGCCTTTCACCAAGGTTGATGCAAGGGTTTCCCGTGGGTTTGGCCATGGCGGAGCCGGTGCTTTCCTTCCGGTCGGTCCAACACCGCCACGCCGTACCGGCCCCGAGGCTGACCAAGCCGTGGGCCAAACGGGAGGGCCCCGGCGTGGTGGGCGTTTCCCTCGACCTCCATGAGGGAGCTGTTTTGGGGCTCATCGGACCCAACGGCGCCGGGAAAACCACGCTGCTGCGATTGATGGCCGGCATTCTCCCGCTTCAGGCTGGCGAGATCATGAGTCGCTTCGAAGGCTCCAATTGGACGCACGTGGAGGACTTGCGCACCTTTGTGGGTCACATGCCGGAACAGGTACGGTGGCAGGGTCGGTCCACGGTGGTGGAGGCGCTGACACAGCTGGGCGACATGCGAGGTACATCTCCCAAAAACATCGAACGTTTGCTTGCGTTGGTTGGCTTGAGAACCCGGCGAGACGAGCCGCTTGACAACCTGAGCCAAGGCATGCGTCAGCGATTGTCCATTGCGGCCGCTCTGTTGGGCTCACCCAAGGTGCTGTTGCTCGACGAACCGTTCAACGGTCTCGACCCGGTCGCTGCCCAAGCCTTTGCATCGCTGGTTCGGACCCTCGCTTCCAAGGGCGTCAGCGTGGTCATCTCATCGCACATGGTGGCGCAGTTGGAGGGGCTCATCGATCGCATCGCATTGCTCCACCGCGGCCAACTCCTGGACGAGGGGCCGCTGGACGACGTTGAACACCGCCTCGGTCTCAACGGCAGGTACGCCATCACCGGCACCGGGGAAGTTGACCCGAACGTCTTGGTGCCCGAAGAGGACATCCTCACCTTTGAGCGGGACGACGGCCGGTGGACGCTCACGGTGAACGGACCGTCCACGGCGGCGTTGGAGGCGGCGAAAAGCAACGGCGTTGACCTCACTTCATGGGCACCGGTTCGTCCAAACCTCGTCGAGTGGCTGTGCGCCGCCACCGGGATGAGCGTGGATGACATCTCCTTGGAGGTGGCTTCCTCCGCACTGCTGCCGATGCAACCGTTGGAGGTCCGGGAAGATGAGTGATCTTCGACGCATCCTCAACGTCGCCTCGCAAATTCGTCGAGAACGGCTCGCCGGCGTGCGGCTGAAGATCATGCTGCCCATCCTGCTGTTGTTTCTTCCGGGGATGGCGTGGGGCTTTTCCGACCCGAACATTGTGCTGCCGGGTGGACACCGTCCCGACACCTCGATGGAGGTGTTGTTCTACGCCTCCCTTGGCGTGGTGTTCGGAGCCACGATGTGCGCCGTGTTGATGGCGTTTGACGGCGTCAGCAAGGATCGCGCCAGCGGCATGCTTGAGGTCCGACTGGCTCAACCCATGCCCCGACGGCATCAGGCCACGGCGCTCATCATCGGTCATGCGCAAAGCATCCTCGTTCCCGTCTACCTTCTCCTCGCCGCTGCCGTGTTGGTCGTTCGCTTCAGAATGGGCGAATGGCCAACCGTGATTGAAACGCTCGTTTACGGCCTTTCAACGGGTCTCATCGTGCTGTGGTACACGCTGTTTGCCCTGCTGGCCTCCACCTCTGCACGAGAGCAAGGAACCGCCATCGCCTTCGGCATTGGCGTTTGGTTCTTCTTCACCTTCCTGTGGGCGCTCGTGACAACGATGGTCGCCTATGCATCAGGCGTCGCGGTGGGTGAAGCCAACGACCCCGCATGGGTCACGCTCGAGGGAATGCTGGACCTGCTGTCCCCCAACGGCGTCTACCACCACCTTCTCGAGACCCAGCTGCCGACGGTGGACCGAGGGGTGGCGCCATGGCAGTCTTGGATGGCGGCCGCGGTCTGGACCTTCGCTCCGTGGTGGGCGCTGCATCGCCGAATGGAACGCCTCGTTCCTTGAAGGAATCAACCAATGCTTCATGAAGGCGAAAGCCAACCGTGTGGTATGGCACGCCGATTGACCGCACCAACGCTCACGCTGCTCATCACGCTTGTTTTGTTGGGCGTGACCTCGTCACCCATCCTGACCAGTTTCGCCGACACGCCCGTCGTTTCCTCCACCGAAGGGCGCCAAGAAACGCTCGACGTGGACTGCAGCGGTTATTCGTTTGAGGACTTGTTCGAATACGATTTTGCACTGTTTGAACTCAAAGTGCTCGACGACTGGGCCACCGGTGATATGTTCGCCAATGCCTGGGTCAACGCCTCGAACTCGGCCATCGTGCGTGACAACCTCGACGGCCTGTTTGAAGGCCTGCCGGGAGGCGATAACGAGTGGATCAGCACCGACGAGCGGGACGCCGTTCGCAGCATCGGACCAAAGTGCATCGCCGACATGGAAACCCGACTCGGCATGCGGGAGGGCATCCCTCACTCCGGCGGCGTGGACTGGAACGACTTCGAATTCGTTGAGGACGGCATCGGCCTGGATGAGGTCAACCTCGTGCCCGACGGTCACCCCGACGCTCGAACCTGCACCAACTTCGGTGCCGCCGCCGACTGCAAAGAAGTGCCCACCTCCACCACCGACGACATGGAGATCAGCCTCTTTGTCTCGGACGGGGAGACCAACAACGTTCGTTGGGACCAACTCCCCAACAGCGGCGTGTCCAATTTCACGTTGGCCATGAACATCAGCAACATGAGCGACGCAGCGCTGGTGGTGACCTTCCCGGTGCTTCAGGGCCTGCGCATGTACGACTTCCGAGTGGTTGACAATCAACCGGCCAGCGGCCAAACGTGCGACCACATCGGCGAGCCCTCGTTCACCTACCTGCCCGACGGTGCCCTCCGCGTCACTCAACTGGTCAACTTTGACCGAACCCAATGGGACTTGTTCTGTGACATGTTCATGGATTTCACCACGCAGGAGCCGACCACCAACGACGTTCCCGCATGGACCGACGATGCACCGGCAAACGGGTCAATCGTTCCAACCACCGGGGCAGGAACCTGGCGGTTTGCTACAGCCGATGTCGGAAACGCTTGGGCAGCCGACGAGAACGGTTGGTCCCTCCAGTGCACCTTTGACGAAGAGGGGTGGAGCGTCACAACCAACGTGCTCGGTGATTTCTTTGTGAATCAGCCTGATACCTCCCAACAGGCCACCGCCACGTGCACGGCGGTGGACCCGCTCGGCGCTCAGGATGAAAACGACACCCGAACCTGGACGTTCGGCACCCTCTACACGGCCACGGCAACGGTGGACGACAATGGAAAGAACGCACGTCTCACCATCACCCCAACCGGTTTGGTCAGCGAATTCCTCTTCTCCGCAAAAGCCGTTCAAAACGGGCAGATGGGCGCTGCAGGAGAGACAATCACCGTCGCCTCCAGCCCAGCGACCACCGCCGTTGCGCTTCAGAGCATTCGTCCCGGCGCCTTCACGTTCGCTGTGGAAGCGCAGGCGTCCAACATGCTCGACCACGAAACCGAACTCGCCCTCGGACTGACCAAACCCAACTCACCGCCCGTGGTGCAGGTTGCCGTGAACTTTGATGGAGAAAACGCTACGTGGGACCAAAACCAACTCAAATTTGAGATGTTTGGGCTGGTAACCGACCCCGATTTGGAAACGGTGACGATGAGCCTCAGCATCTGTGGTGCAACCTACCAGGGCTTCAACATCGACGGCATCGAGTGGAGCGTTGAAGTCTCCACCGCCATCTGCTTGGCCAACGGTCTGACGAACTACGATGTTCTCATCACCGCCACGGATGAATCCGGTGCGACGTTTGAGCTCACCGTCGGTGTTCCCAGCCCGGTGGTTGAGGAACCACCCGTGGTGGCCCCGCCCGTGGTGGACGAGGAAACCGGCGCCCTGCCCTCCGTGTCGTTTACGGCCACCTTGGCGATGCTCGGTGCGGCCCTGCTGCTTCAGCGAAAGAAACGCGACTGAAACCGACAACACCAAAAGCACCCGTCCGCAGGAACGAGCAGGTCTTGAGATGTTCACAGGTACCGTGGAGTCAAAAAGCCACGAAGGCGGTCTCCTCGTGCATTTTGACGGTTCCTCTCCGGCCCTCAACGCCATCATGGTGAGAGCGGACGACGGGGCGTACATCGGTAAAGTGGACGGGGTCATCGGAAGCACCGACCGGCCTCTGGCCCACGTTGCTCATGTTGACCGATCCCTCGACATGGACGCCCTCGTCGGTGTGTCCGTGACGGTCCGAGCCAAGAAAAAGCCCACTGAACAGCGTAATGACCGTGGAAACCGAGACCGTCGGGGCGATGATCGACGTCAAGGTGGACGAGACCGGCAGGGTTTCCGAGGCGATCGAGGGGGCAACCGACGCTTCGACCAACGCCGTCAGGGTGGCAGGGACAACCGGCATCGAAACGACCAGCGAACCTTCAACGACTGGACCTGCCCTCAATGCAACAACTCCAATTTCGCCCGACGCACGGTCTGCAACCGTTGCGAAACCCCACGGCCCGGCGGCGGTCAGCGCAACGACCGAGGGAACACTCATCGGGGCCCTCGGGACAACAACCGGGGTTTCCGAAACGACCGGGGGAGTCGGGACAACAACCGAGGTTTCCGAAACGACCGGGGCCGTCGGGACTCGCGTGGAAACGGCCGTCCGCAACGGAACACCTTCAACGACAACGATTGGACGTGCCCTCAATGCAACAACTCGAACTTTTCTTTCAGGGATGCATGCAACCGCTGTCAAGCCCCACGACCCGGCGGCGGCGGCCAACGGAACCGCTCCGGGGGCGCCCGAGGAGGTTGGCAACGCAACAACCGTGGTTACCAAGGTGGTCGCCAGCAAGGTCGGCCGCAAGGTGGCCGTCGTGACGATCAGCGCGGTGGGCGACCGCCGCAACGTCGTGGCTCTTCCGATGGTTCATTTCGAAGGGCCAAGGGCAAACGGTCCGGCCATGCACACAACCGCCCACCCCGAGATTTCAGAGCGCCGCGCTCCTTTGAGCGAAAGGAAGACTGAACGGACGTGATGCCATGAGCGCAGAATCGCATTACCTCAATGCGCTCGAGGCTCTTGATGAGGGTGAGCGAGAACGAGCCAAGAGCGAAGCAAAGAAGGCGGTGTCCATCGACCCCGACCACCTTGAAGCATGGTCCGTCTACGTCGATGCGTGCCTACCTCCCGCTGGGGTTCCCCCAACGATGGCCCAGGCCGCTCAAGCGCTCTCTGCCGTGAAGAAAATCGTGGCGGTCGACCCAAATCGAATGGACATGTGGGTCCGGGGTGGACGCCTCATGGCCGATGACCTCGGCATGCTGCACGATGCCCTTCATTGGTGGCAAGCCTGCCGGGACATCGCCCCCAACGAGGTGACGCCGGTCGTTGAGATGGCGTCCATTCTGGCTGACATGGGTGAATACGCCAAAGCCCAAGAACGGCTCCAATCCATCCTCGACAACAACATGGACGTGGGCATGACCCAGTTCAGGAAAATCAACAGCCTGCTGCAACTGGTACGGGCCGCTGCAACGCAACAAGAACGTGAAATCTTCAAGCCCTATGAGCGGCATCACGACGGCTGGCAGGCGATTCGCAACAAAATGGGCAAACCACCCATGTCCGAGAATTTCATCTTCCTCATCACCGCCGTCCCCCTTCTTCTCATCCTCATCGTTCTCCTTCAGGGAATGGGACCCGAGAGTTTCAACATCGCTACCCTTTGCTTCAACACCCTCATCATTCTCATTGTCATTATGGTGTGCATGCGCAACGCCAAGCGTTGGTTCCAAATCATCAACCGCCCGGCGTTTAACCTTCTGAGAGCGATGAACTTTGAGGCAGCCACGGGCTACACCGTGCTGGATGAGGAGGTGCGAACCTCGGTGCTCTACATGTACATCATGCAGCGAAAACCGCTGTCGTGGCAAGAACGGATGCTGAAGATCATCGACAAGGGCAGCCCGCTGCCCAACAATTGGCGACTCCGACTTCCTGACTTTGATTCCCACGTGGACGCTGAGGGTCAGATCCCCATCGAGGAAGGTCCCCTGCTCGAGGCCTACGAAGAAGAGTGATTCAACACGCTGCCGAGTGACGCGAAACAAAGTCAGCCGCTTCCTTTCGTAAGGTGAGGCACGCTCGCCCACTCGTAACCTTCAGAGCCGTTGGCCAGGCAATGACCCCACCCGATGCCAGGGACACCGAGTGGCCGGTCAACGTTCCATTCACTGTTGTGATTGGGCGTACTGTACCGCATACTGCTGTGCGTATGCAGCGGCCGTGGCAGCGTCGTACCCTTGGGATACGAATTGCTGGTAGTACTGCTCGTACACCGCCTGATCGTAGCCAGCCTCAGGTTGCGCAGCAGCCGGTTGTGCGGCCGCTGGTTGCGCTGCAGCAGCTTGTCCGGCTCCGCCGTCGACGTATTGTGCTGCAAAGGCCCTCGCTGTTTCCTCAGGGTAGCCCTGGGCGATGAGTTGCTGGACGTACTGCTCGGTGGGGTCGAGTGCATCGGCACCGAAGGCTCCTTCCATGCCGCCGAAGGCGTCTTCTTTGTCGCCGCCCTTGCGCATGAACATCAGCGTACCCACGATGATGAGCACGAGGATGAGACCACCGACGAGAATGGCCGTGGTGTTGAGGCCGCTGGCACCGTCTTCGCTACCCGTGTCGGTTTGGGGTTCGGTCCACTCACCGGTGAGCGGGTCGTACGACCACGCACCGTCCCACTGGCACTCGCCGTTGGCATCAAGCACGAATTCACCGCCGGCTTCGATGGCTTGCGGGTTGGCTTCCAATCCCTGACAGGCTGGAAGGTCGAGTTCAATCCACTTGATCGTGACCCAACGCTCGTTGGGGTAGGTGCCTTCGTAATACTTGATGTACACCGATTGCCGCGTGGACTTGTTCGTGTAGAAACTGCTCATGTCCAAGGTCAGTTCGAAGTTCTCACCGTCGCTCAGGTTGTCGCTCTTGGCCCAGAGGTTTTGCTGACCAAGTTGGTACTTGATGGCGGCGGAAGCGCTGAGGTTGTCCTGGAAGAAGGCAGCCTCAACGTAGACCTCGCCGGTTTCCGAACCGGACAGGACCTTACCGGAGATGGTGATGGTGTCGTCGACAAACCGGGTGTCGTTTTGGTTGGCGTTGTCCCACTGGACATCAGGGGCCTCGTCGCCGAAGCCGTCGGGTACGACAACGAAGTACATACGGTGCTTCTCAGAGAATTTACCCGCACTGTCGTACACCACGAGTTCGATACGGATTTGATTCTCCGTGGTGCCGGTGGAGTCCACGGTAATGTTCTGGAATTTGTACGACCACTGGCCACCGCTTGCCGCGGTTTGCGTGAACGTGTGGCCGTCGAGGTTGAACGAATCGTCGCCGTACGGTGCGTCGAACAGAACCTTCCACTCGTAGGTTTCAATGCCGTTTCCGTCAAGGGCGTCTTGGTCCTGAGAACCGCTGGCGTCAAAGTGAATGATCAGCTCAGCGTCGTCACCTTCACCCTGCAGAATGAGGCGGTGAACGTCCCACTCAACGTTGGACACGGTCTTCGTCCCGATGTACTCGACGTTGTCTTCGTAATCGGTTCGCATGTCGATGACCGCATCGGCTTCAGGTCGGAATTCGTCTGCGTACACGTCGTTGGTCTCCACGGTCACATCGATGGTACGGGCGTGGCCGTTTTCGTCGTGGAGCATCAGGGTGATGTGCCATTGCTCGCCTTGAGCGCAACCCGTTTGGGACGCAAGGTCGGCCTTACAGAAGGTCATGCTGGGCGACATCTCCGTGGAGTGGCCCGTCACACCGGTGGCCAGGCTGCTGCCGTCCCAGTTGGTGGGCCCGTCGATGATCCAGTCGGCTTCGAGAGGCACGTTGGTGCTGGTGGTGAAGCCGAAGTTCACCGTAGCGCTGCTCTTCATGTAGTGGAGAGCGTACTTGCTGGTACTGGGGTCAATGGTGGGCACGTCGTCGTTGATGGTCAACTCCAAGCCGTTGCCAAGGGTGCCAAAGCCCTCGGGGTACGGGTTGACCTGATACTGCAGAAGGTTGCCCAACAGCGGGAAGGTGGTGCTGTCGGCTCGCTCAGAGTGGGTGGCCACGTCGATGGTGGAGATGATCATGCCACCGCCGAAGTAGCTGCACACACCGAGAACGGTGTCTTGGATGTCTTCGGTGGAGCGAATGAGTCGCTGGAAGTAGCCACCGTCTTCCATGTAGCCGTCGCACGTCTCAGGGACGTTGTTGGTGCTGACCGACTTGGTGTTGAGCACGGCTTGGGCGACCCCTGAGTTGGCGTCGAAGCCCTGGAAGGCGTTGACGTCAATGTTGTCCATCACCGGATGGTAGGGGTCAGCGAGGTCCATCGTGCTGTAGGTCACCTGCGTGCTGGCCGTGTCTCGGCTCTGGATGTCAAGACCGAACGGCAAGCGGCCGGCCAGCCCTTGGTCGAGGCCGTAAATTTGACTGCCGAGTGGGCCAAGGTGCGCCTGCACGGTACCGCCGGCGGACATGAAGTTCTCCAGCACGGTCCGGCGAGCGGGCTCACCGAGTTTCTGGTAGTATCCGTCGCCGCCAAACTGCGTGTCCTTGGCCACCAGGACGTCCTGCCAGGGCAGGATGATCTTGTCATAGTGGGTGAACCAACCGGCGTCAAAGTAGGTGGGCCAGTCGTTGATTTCGTACTGTGTGTACGACATGCCGAGGATGGCCATGTCTTGCTTGATGGCCGTGGTTCGGGACGAAGTGTCCGAGAGGATGGCGATGTCGACGTGGTCGGCAAACGTGGCGTGGAAGTAGCGTGTGTTGCCTGTTTCAGAGCCGTCAGCAAGGCGTCCGTAGAAACTGATGTTGTAGGTCTTCCCGTCAATCCAGCCGTTCCACGGCGTAAATGAAACGGACGTCTTCTCTTGGCTCTGGAGCGTGACCGCTGGACCGGAATCCACGAGGTGGGCTTGGCTGCCGTCAGCCATGTCCGTGACCTCCATGTAGAACACGTAGTCGCCGGCGAGCACACCGTTGGTGGCCTGGAAGTCCCATGAGTGGGTCAACGCACTGTCGATGGGGAGAACGCACTCGAGGGTCTGGTCGTCGTGGCAGGCCAAGATGTCCGGCTTGCCGATGGAGATGTCAACCGATTCGACGTTGAAAATCACGCGCTCAATGTTGTTGGACGTCAAGACTTCGTTGTCGTTGTACCAAGGCTTTCCAATCGTCGTGTTGTCGAAGACGGTCTTGACGTCCAACCGGTACACGCCCGAGAAGAACTCGTGGCTGGCGATCACGGTGGTGGCGGCTTCTTCAGCGTCGACGTTGGTTCGAGAGTCGGTGTAGACGGCGTCTTGAACGAAGGTGTACTCTTGCAGCGTAATGTTGTTGAATCCGATGCCCTTGAAGCCGTCGTTGATACCGTTTCGTCCGTCGTCGTCCGACTGGAATTCAAAGTGCACGTCCACCGTGGAGCCCTGAAGCGACATGCACTCGGCTCGCCACTGGCTGGAGTCGGGTGAAGAGCGGTTCTGGATGTACAAGTGCGTCAGGTCAATGCTGGTGGTCTTCACCAATTCTTCGGAGTTGAAGAACACGTTGTAGTTGCCACTGCCGTCGGTGTTGGCGGGGTCGCCGATGAAGGACAGTTCCGTTTGGTCGATGGATTCGGTGGCGTTGATGATGCCGTTGCCGTCGTCGTCGTTCTGACAGGTTCCGTCCTCGTTGTAGTCGTTCCACTGGGCGAAGACCAAACCGGTGTAGTTGGCGCCGTCCTTGTCGTAATCCACGGTCATCGTGGCGTAGTCGCTCGGGTCGACTTCGCCGTCTTGGTCGATGGTGTAGAACGTGTCAGCGTAGTACTCGAAGTTGAGCGAAACGAAGTCGCCACTCATGCTGGTCAGGTCGATGTTGGGGATGGTGAGCGTCTCGTTGGCCCAAGCATCGTCGTAGCCGAGGGTGCCCGTGTCACAGGGGTGGCCAAACCAGTAGGCGTTGTTGTTGAAGATCTTGGTCGAACAGGAGTTCTCGTTGTAGATGGCGCCCTTTGGCTGTTGGTTTTCCTCGTAGCGGTAGCCTTCGCTTCCACCCTCGAAGGTCTCTTCACACACGGCCGATGGCGTACCGCAGTAGACGTCGGAAGGCGTGGCGGAGTAAACCGTCGCCTCGATGCCGAAGTCCACCGGGGTGTTGCCGTAGTTGTTGGTGATGACCGAGATGTCAAAGGTACCCTCTGCGTAGAGGCCGCCCGGGTTGAAGTATTCAATGGACTCCACCGTCGGGTCGTACAGGTTGAACGGTGTGACATACCCGATGGCGTCGTCGTTGATGTCCTGCTCGTCCCAGTTGTTGTTGGAGATGGTGGCGGAGATGCGGTAGGTGGTGTCGTTGAGCAGGTCGGCCTGAATCGACGTGGTGTATTCCTGACCGGGTTGCAGGTTGCTCAGCGGTCCGATGGTCGTGGACTGCGTTTGCGGGTTGGGCAGGAAGGCCGTGTTTTGCTTCCAGATGGTCAAGTTGTCAACGGCGTAGCCGTCACGACCGCTCCATCGAGACTCGTTGTCATCGGCCGTGGACCCTTCGAAGCCCGTTCGGAAACGGAACCGCACGTCAACGGTCTCACCGGCCCAGGGGGACAGGTCAAACGCGCCGAGGTCTTCCTCGGTGAAGTTGTCCCAGCCGTAGTAGGTGCCGGCAGAGAAGAGACCGTAATAGACGATGTTCTCGGGAGCGGCGCCCCACGAGTTCTGTTTGAACAGGCGGTCGTTGTCAAAGCCGCCCCAAATGGTGGCACCCGACGGGCAAGCACCCTCAACGGCGGCCTGCTGTGGGCAACCGATGAGGTTCCAGCCGCGCTCTTCGCTGCCGACCTCAACGATGGCCAGATCGTCCCACACGTCGCCAACGATGAAGCCGGTGCCGTCGGAGTTGCCCAGTGCACCAAGGCCGAGGTGGCGGAAGAGTTCGACGCTCATGAAGGCGCGATCAGCGCCCGTCAAGTCAACGTCGTTGAGGACCATGGCGTCGTCCCAGTTCTTTCCGTAGCCGCTCCAGGTGGCGCCGGAAGCGTTCGTTCTCATGTCGCCCGCCCACATGAAGTCGGTCGGGTTGAGGTAGTTGGCGGAAACGTTGGCATCGTTGTTGCCTCCACCGGTGGCTCCGGTGGAGTGATTGGTCTCGAGGTGCCAGTTGGTGGCGCCGTCCACGTATTCCTCAAAGGACCACGAACAGCCTGAGCCGCAGCCGGTCTTGTCTTCGGGAGAGTCCCAGTCGTTGGCGTAAACGGTGTTGTTGGTGGAATTGGCTTCGTCGACGATCTTCAATTCAACATCGAGGTCAGCCGTTTGCCCGTTCAGCGTGTCCATGCCGGTGTTGGTGACGGTCACGTTGATGCTGCGGGTCCCTTCACCAACCACGCCAAAGCGGCGGTCGGTTGGCGAAATCTCGAGGTCGGTCACCGCCAGATCCTTGTTGTCCATTTCAACAACCGTGAGCGTGTCGTATTGGCCCGCCCATCCGAAGTTGTCTCGCCAACCACCGAAGTTGTAGTTGGTGTGGCCGACCACGAGGTCGGGGGCGGAGTTGGGGCCACCCTGGAGCTGGCCGATGGCGACGGCAGAGGGGCGGCGACCTGCGGGGTACGACAGGGGGCTGACGTGGCCACCGTTGCCGTCCGAGAGGGTCACCTGGACCGTGGTGGGGAAATTCAGGAAGAAACTCGAGGTGCTTCCGCCTGCAGAGTCCGAAGTGTTCTGCTGGTAGGCGATGGTGGGGTTGACGAAGTCGGGTTCACCGTCGCCGTTGAGATCGGCGACCTGAATGGTCCACGAAATGTAAGGTCCAAAGTAAGCGAGTTGAGAGTTTCCGAAGGTTCCTTGAGCGCTGGCTTGCTTGTAGCTCACGTTCTC
>MDTE01185344.1_pt1 | contig 17701 bp, 2 predicted proteins | sample 811231 | NCBI WGS metagenome assembly MDTE01 (sample SAMN05326651, study PRJNA326480) | marine metagenome | isolation source: seawater | place: Indian Ocean: Red Sea | collected 2010 | reverse complement strand
GTCAATCACCATGATGCGCTCCTTCATGATCTTGTGGATCTGGTCGAAGGCGGCGGTGGGCTTGACCGGGTCAACCCACTTGGCGTACTTGGGCACGGGGGCTGTTCGAGGGAGACGGGAGGAGGTAGTTTGGGTCAGCGGGTCGCGGCAGACAAAATCGATCGGATTGATCGAAACTGTGGCTCGGGGCGGTCGTCGGGGATCGAGACGCCGCCGGGCGACGACGGGGGGGAGGTACCGCGATATCGGGGAGGAAAACTTACGAAGGTTAGCCTTGGGCTGGACCTCGGGGTACATCTCCGCGTAGGAGGCGCCCTGGCCCGCGGCGACAGCCTTGGGCCTGGGCTTCTCCACCGGCTGTGCTCCGCGCTTGTTGAGGACGTAGGCCACCAACATCGCGCCAGGAAACACGAGCGGAGAGAGCACCACGCACACCGACGCGAAGGCGATGAAGAGGGGCCATGCCAGGAGAATTGCCAAGGACGCCTGCCCGGGGTTCACAATGGCAAAGTTGTAGGCGTCGTGCCAGGTGTATCCGGCGATCGACGGCGCCATCGTGCGAGATCGCCGGCGCGGATGAGGAATCGGCGTCCTCCCGCTGGATTGAAAAACCCCGCTACTGCGTTCGCAGTGGCGTGGGCTTAGCGCTCGAGACCTCCGCAGTCAGCGAGCGTCGGGCCGAAAAGACGGTCCGGTCGAACGACACGCGAGTATCGACGACGTCTCCTGAACTCCAGGAGATCCGGGTATTATCGCCGGCGCGTCGAGACCCGTTCGACGGCTGGTGTAATGGCGCCGATGACGTACCCCATCGGCTACAAACCGTCGTCGTGGTCCCTCGGGAGCGGCTGAGAATCGATCTCGCGTCGGACTTTGATCCGTTTCCGTTTGGGAAAACACCACACGGCACGTGGTTAGAGTCTCAATGCCTTACTCGGGACCTAGTATAACTAACTATCCGCATGTGTGAGGGAATCAAATTCGTGATTGACAATCCACTAATCTTACTGGACGATTACCACCCCCTCGAAAACGCCGGCTTGGTCTCCGCGCTCTTCTGCCTCTGCTGCTTCTGAAACCTGTACTGCCTGGACCTGAATATCTCCGGCACGCTCTTTCCCGTCGCCTCCTGCTCCTGCTTGTAAGACGCGAGCACCTCCCTCACGTCCTTCACGTTCAACCTCACGATGCTCTCGAGAAACGGCATCAGGTCCAGCAGCGTCGTGTCCGGCCCGTCGCCGCCGGCTGTGCGCCCCTCGCTGTCGACGATGTAAGGACTGATCTGCACCACGTTCTCCTGCTGCATCGACGTCTTCGGCCTGGCGGTTATGTAGAGGACCATCCCCACGTCCCTGTTGAGCTTCGTCAGGTCGCGAAGGTACTCGCCGTCCACGTACTGATTCGCCTCCCTCGCCAGGCGCCCGGCGAGGAACCTCTGCGGATCCAGCCGCTCCAGGATGGGGTCCACGTACATCGAGGTCTGATCGCTGAACACGATGACCTCGTAGAACTGCGCCATGTGCTTGATGAAGTCGCCCGCGCCGGGCCGTTTGAACGTCCTCCACCCGCGCTCCCTGCGCCAATCGCTCTTGATGAGGCACTCGTCCAGGTCCAGCACCAGGGTGTGCGGAATGTACACCGCGTTGGGGGGATGATCGGGGAGGAGCTTGTCGCTGACGGGGTCGAGGTACTGGTGCCTGAGGCCGTCGGAAAACTGGCGGAACTCCAGGAGATGTCCGAAGGCGTAGTCCAAGGCCTGCTTCAACGGGGTGTCCTTGAGCACGCCCGGCACGTGCTCGCCCTTCTCCAACGCCTCCTCCAGCTGCTTCGTCGAGTGGGTGTAGTAGGACACCCCGATGGTCGCGCCGACGAGGCATCCCACGGCAGTTCCCACTGTCGATACGGTGTCGACGACGGTGGCCATGATGCCCTGCTCCTCCGCGCCGGCCTTGGACGCGGATTCTGTCGATAACCCTCGGCGTTGAAGGGATCGACGAGCGATCGCGGCCGCGGTGGCGGGCACCGTTTCGCCGCCCAACGACGTTCCTCGCGAAAGCTGCGCGACGCGAGCGCCCGAGCCGAGCAGGGTCCCTGCCAGCGCCCGAGCCGCCACCCGCGTGAACATTTCGCCCGAGTGTTTCTCGCTTCCGTGCGGATCGGCAAATCCGTCGCTGAGGTCTCCCCGGTCGCGTCGCCGCTCGCAATGCCCGACAACCAACCCTCCGATATTAGGTTTGCCTGGGCTCCGAAGAACGGGGTTCAAACACCCGCCAGGAGCGAACCTGACAGCTGTGGAGGAAAAATCGTCGTTGTTACACCCAGAGCTGAACACACCCCGCCGCTCGCCGGTCCCGAGGAGTATCTGGCCACCACGGGCCACGTGCGGGTTTCAAGCAGTGGGCGCGGCGTAGCGTCCGTTCCTCGGAGCCACGGGCGGTGGCAAAGCCCAGGCGCCCGGATGGAGAAGATCTGAGAAGGGGTGCCCACAAAATCTAGAGCGACGAGATGGCCGAGGACTCGCTCAGGGACCTCCTCGAGAGGCTCACCGCGTTCGCCACAGGGGCTGCGAACGTCCACGATAAGCCCTCCACGATCGTAGAGGAGGTCAAGGACGTGTTGGACCACCTCGCGCGCGATGAGCTCCCGGCAGCGTCCGCCGTGCTACTCGCCATCGATCCCCCGGGCGCGCTGCACCACCTCGAGCTGGTGCGCGCGGAGGTGCACAAACCGAGCGGTGACGTCAACATGGGGCGCGCCAGGCTGCTCGAGTGCGTCGCCGCGTACATCGCGAGGATAGGGAGGGACGGCGCGGAGCCGTACGCGCGGGACGTGAAGCAGGCGTGCGAGAGGACGTTCAGGTCCGAGCGCGGATCGCAGAGGAGCGTCAAAGCCGCGGCGCTGCTCCCGATGGCTGAGCTCTTTCGACTCGGCTTGCCCCGCATGACCGACACGGAGACGCGCGCGATCGCGAGGGAACTCAGGGAGGACTACGAGAGGGACAGGCTCAACAGCGCGAGGGTGAAGGCCAACATCCTGCAGGCGATCGCAGCCTTACACGACAATACGCCGCGGCCGGGCCCGCTCACCGAGGAAGTCACCGCCGAGGAAGCGGCTTCAACCGCAAAGAAAGCGGACTTAAAACCCGCGCCGACGGCGACGTGGCTGCTCGCGGCGGGCCTCGCCACGCTCAACGAGAAGGACGGCGCCACCCTGCTCGTAGCCGAGGGTTTAGACGGGATATCATCGGCGCTCGCCAGCGCGGTTGACGCCGGCGAGGAACTCACACCCGGGACGATAAAAAACGTGTGCGACGCGACGATCCAATCCCTCGCCGTCCCATCCTCCGGCCAGCGCACGGACAAGACGCAGGCGGCGCTCAGGCTGGTGGCAAGGCACGCGGACGTGCTGGCGCCGCCGCCGGGGTTCATGACCCGCTCGTCGGAGTGTTTCCAGGCGTTGGTCAGGTGCAGGTGCGCGAGCAACAAGGCTATTCGGACCCTCGCGGTGCCTGCTCTGGACGAGTTCCTGAGGGCGCTCTCCGACGCTCTCGGGGACGACTCCTCGGCGCCCGCGTTCGAGCGCGAGGCTGTGCTCTCGAGCTTGAGCGAAGAGGTCTATGAGCTCTTAGACTCCCCAAAGGCGAGGAACAAGGAGAAAACGGCGGCTGTCAGGGCGCTCGGGAAACTTGTGAGAGCCGCGTGGGCCATAGGGAGCCAGGCGGCGTCCGACCTCGACCTCCTCATGGAAAAGCTCACAAAGCTGATGATGGTGCACGATTTCGTCGACGGCGGGAACGACTTCGACCGCAGATTCGAGGCTGTGGAACGACAGTGCGTGATGCTGAGCACCTACACCGACATCATCTCGCTTCAGCCTCCCGGGACGCCCGTGGAGGAATCGGCGCTGGACCTCCTGGTGGACATCGTCAAGTTCCTCTGGCGGCACTACCACACCGCGGGAGACAGGATGCAGCTGCAGCTCTTGGCCGCGACGGACGAGTTCTTCGCCGAGCTCCACAGGCGAGGCGGGGCGACGTTACTTCGCGGATTTGCGTCGAGGGTCACCAGGTCGCTGGTGGCGCTCACCCTCCGCGTTGCCCCGCCCGATCCCATAGACTCGGCCCTTTTCAGGGCGCCACCCGAGCCCCTCTGGCCGTGTTACGTGAGCCCGTGGACGCATTTGTTCGGAGGGGACGCGCTCGCCGTGCCCAACGCGCCGAGTTTGGAGAAGGCTGAGGCCAAGACCAGGCGGCGGAGCCGAGGGACCACGCCCAGCAAGGACGCCGCGGCCAATCGACGCCAGCGCTCGGTGTCCGTCAACACCGACGTCGGCGACACGCCAAACACGGATGGCAGAGCCGCGAGTGTGTTCAGCCCGAGCCTTGACAGGATCGCGAGCGGGGCGGCGGGGGGGTCCGGAGCCGAGCCCCACCACGTGGTCATGTACGACTCGTTCATCGACGAGGTCTTACAGCTGTGCCAAACCCTCGACCTTGACGTGGTGCGCGCGACGAAGGGCATGGGCGAGGATCCGGGCGGCGAGAACGATTCGTCGCAGGAAAAGGAAACCAACGACGGGGAGGACGGGATGAGACAGGCGCTGGCGCTCGAACTGGGCGAGGGCGTCGCGGCCGCAAACGTGGGCGACATGCAGACGTTTCTGTGCCTCGTGGACCTCACCTGCGCGGTCGTGGGTTCGGTTCCGCACGATGCCATCGTCAGGTGGCTCGCGCCGCTGATGGAGCGGCTCTCGGCGCTGTCCGCAGCGAGGCCGCTGCTCTCGGGGTTTTATAAAATCGCCGGGGCGGCTCTCTGCGCGGCGGATCGAGCCGGCGCTTCGTTCCAAGACGCTCTGAACGAATCCTCCGTGAAGGGTTCGACCGCGTCCGCCTGCAGAGCCTTTCTGCTCGACGTGGTCGCCGCGCAACCGAGGCTGTCGGACGAGCTCAGAGCCTCCGCGCTTCAGCTCATACTCTCCTCTCCGCCGGGTTTGTTAATGCCGAGTGAACTGGCAACGCCGCTGAGGGACGCGTTGCGCGTGGGTCTGCATCATCCCCCGCTCGCTTCCGCCGCGCTGGACCTGCTAGAAACGCGCTGGACCGGTGCGGTGCACGCGACCGAGGAGGAGAGGCTCGAGATGGACGCGCTCTTACCGTCGGTCGTCGGCGCGCTGAGACCGTACGTGGACAGGTCCGTCATCGCCTCCCACGGCGGGGGCACCGCTGGCGGCGACGCGGTATCGACGGATGGGGTCGAGACGGCCACGGCGTTATACCGCGCCAAGCGCATCGCCGCTCGCCGCGCAAAAGCCGCGGACGAAGAGATGGAGAGGGGCGAGACCGGCGAGGGCGGCGGCGTCGACAACAGGGTCGCGAGGCTCCTTGGTAAAATCGGCGGCGCGGCGCACGCTCTCGTGGACGACGGCGAGGGTAAAAGCGCATACGACGATTCCGCCGCGCTCTGGGACCCGCGCGCGAGGGTCTCGCTCGATATCACCGTGAGCGGCGGCGCGAACGGATCCGCGGTGAGGCTCACGGTGTGGCTCGACGCGATGCTTCCGAGGGCGGCGAGTCTGGCGCTGACGTCCCCGGACAGACCCTCAAAAGTGGCGGCCGCCGAGTTTCTACACGCCGCGACTCTGCTGATGGTCGGCCACAACGCGCGCGCCGCCGCGCCCAGGGGCGGCGACTACGCGTGCGAGCCTACGAAGTTTCACCACATATACAGGCGCCTGTTCCTGGTGGTCATCGAACTCGCGGTTGATCCCGAGCCCGTCACCAGGACGCTTTTTTCGTCGCTCGCTTATCAGCTCGCGAGGTGGTTCACCCGCAACCAGGCGAGGGAGGCGGCGGAGACGGTCGCGTTGCTTGACGCCATCACCGAGGGCCTCGCGGGTGGTCCCACGTCCGACGCGAACAACGCCGCCGAGAGAGCCTCGGGGCCCACCGCGCAGAGGCGGGAGCTCTGCGCAAAGCTCGCCGCCGAGTGCCTCAAGTGGAGCGTGAAGCACCTGCCGGCGGCGGCGGCCGCGGGCGGCGGGTCCTCGGGCGGCGGCGGGGCCGGCGCCGCGGTCAACGTCAAGTCCATCCTCCGCCGACTGTTTGCGTTCCAGACCCATCCGACCCCGGGCAAGAGGCTCGGCGCGTGCGTCGCGCTGCAGAGATGCCTCGCGGAGCTGCGACAGTACCCGCAACTGGTCGAGGCGCACGCCCTCGAAATATTGGAGACGGCGCTTCGATCGTTGCGTCTGTGCGAGAACGACCCGCCGAGAGCCGGCGCGGAGGAGGCGGGCGCGCTGCTCTGCCGCGCGGCGGTGCGCGCGTGCGCCAGGCACGCCGACGCGCTGTGTCGAGCGCCGACGGCGATTTCCGCTCAAAGGGGAGGCGCGTTTGAAACCTTACCCCGGCTGGTGGAGTGGATATTCGCGCGGGGAACCGCCCGGACGGAGACCCGCGCGAGGCTGGAGTCGCAGCTCGCGTTCGCGGCGCTCGTGCAGAGGCTCCCGGGGTACGTCTCCCCGGCGCGGTGGCTCGACGGATGCCGGGACGCGATGGGCGGCGCCGCGTGGCCGTTTCGAGTAAACGTCCCGCAGCCGGAGCGCGAGGCGATGCTGGGAACGAAGACGGAGGACGTCGCGGGGGCGACGGCGTGGATGCGGAACGTCACCGCGTCGCTGCACTGGGCGCGGTGGGCGCTCGAGCGAGAGGTGGTCGACCTCGGGATCATCGTCCGCGGCGGAGCGGGCGGCGAGGAAGAAGGAGAAGGAGGGAACGAATCGTCGGGCGGCGACGTCGCCGCGAAGAAGAAGCCTCCTATGCCGCCGACGCATCCCGTCGCGGCGGCGGCTCACTTTTTGCGTTTTGGCGTCCCGCAGCTCCCGGGAGACGGGGCGGACGAGACGATCGTTCGGGACCCGTCGGTCCCTCGCGGCGCGCGGCTCAGGGACCTCGATCGCGCGAGGGTCAGGCTGGCGGTGCAGGTGATGGTCTTGGCGCAGCACGCCGTGGGGCGCGAGGGGGGCGACGCGCGGCTGGCTGATTTACTGGACGCGCTCGAGGGCGGTGGGGGCGGCGGGGGCGGTGACTCACCGGGCGGTGACTCACCGGGCGGCGGAGGCGGCGGGCTGACTCGGTTGCTGTGCCTCGCCACCTTGGCGCCTGAGACGCTCGGCGCGGACGTGACGGGCGGGCGACTCGACGACGTTAATCAGCTCGCGGGGGCGGCGGCGAGGATGCTCCAGCCGATGGTCGCGGAGGGTATCGCGAGGACGATCCCGCGGGTGGCCGCGACGCGAAGGGGCGCGAGGGAGTCGCTGTGGCGCCTGCTCTCGTCCAGGTCAGATCGATTCGATTTGGGCTCGGCGGATCTGCGCACGGCTCGCGGTTTAACCGCGGCCAGGCAGCTCTCCGCCGGGTACAGGGCCCTCGCCAACGTCAACCTACTCAGGCAGCTGCTCCCCACGGAGGGACCGGTGTCCAGGGGGAGGCTCGCGCGGCGGCTTCTCCTGGCCGCCGCCGAGATCGGACCGGGCGCGACGCCCGGTCAGCGAGTCTCGGGTAAAGTTCTCGTCACCGTCGGCGTGCACCTTGGTGTCCCCGCCGATTTCTTCATCGCGATTGTGCTCGGGGACGAGATCCCCGACGACGATACGTCGAGGGATAGCCTCGAGGGGTCTCACGCGACGTCGAGGGTCGGGGGGAGGAGCGCGAAGGACGCCGAAGAAGCGGCGGCGCGGGGCGAGGCTTTCCTTCAGAATTTTCCAAAGGATGTCGCCGGCGCGTGCCGATGGAACTTTGGAAAATACGCAAAGCCGCTGGTGGACAGGGTGGTGAACGGGGGCCCCGGTCGCACGGCGGCGCTCCGCATGCTGAGTTCCGCGCTGGAGGTGCCCGCGTCGACCACCGCGGCGGGTCTCACGGAGCAGAACATACTCGCAGCTCTGAAGCCCCACGCGTCCCAGCTCGAGAACCTCGCGGATTTTCACGAGGACGCGCTCGAGGATGTATCCACGCGCCGGCGCACGTTAGTTAACCTGACGCGTCGCATCCTCGCGCTGGACGCCGCGGTGAAGACCCGCGTGATGTTCGGCGAGGACGGGGGCGACGTCCAGAACACGCTCGCGGATGCCATCGGCCGCGTTATTTGCCCAAACCCAGATCCGGATTCAGACGGCGGAGAAATCGGCGCGGCGCAGAGGGAGGCGCTGTCGTTGCTGCCGGAGCTCATACGAGCCGGCGGCTACGCGCCCGTCCCCGCGATCGCCGCGGCTACGCGCCTCGCCTCGCTGCTTCGCGACGGCGGCGGCGCGGCGGCACCCGCGGGTAGCCCCGAGGCTGCCGCGTTCGCCGCCGTCAGAAGCGTCCTGCTCGACGCCTTCGGGAGGACCGGGGCGCCGGAGCTGCTCGCGGCGACCGCGGGCTTGGTCGCGTCCGACCCCGACGGGGGCGCCGACGCCTTCGCTCGTGCGCTGCGAACGAACGTCGACGAAAGGGTGAGGAGGGATGACACGTGGCGGGGGGATGACACGTGGCGTGACTCGAGGCTCGCCACCGAGGCCTGGACCTTCGCGATGGATGGCTCGAACGACCCGAACGAACGCGTCGTCGCGGGGTGCTCGCTCCTGCCGGCGCTCCTCGCCGACGCGCCGGCGGCGGCGGCTTTGGACTTTTTCACCCAGCGCGCTCGGCAGATCGTCGACGTCATCTCCCCATCGAATCGACCCGACGACGGAGGCGAAAGTATCTCTCCGCGGGGCGCCGTCGCGGGAGCTCGGGTCGCCTACGCGTCCTTGCTCAGCCTCTACGAGAAGCTCGGCAAGGATGACGTCGCGGCGGGACCGGGAAAATCGGTGGATAAGTTCAACGCTCATTGCGCCAAACACCTGGTCTCTGAGCTGGACGGGGCCGGGGTCACTGCGGTGGCCATCGCGGACGCGACCAACACGTGGAACGCGTGGAAGGCCAGGCGCGATTACGAAGCGGCCCAGCCGAGGGCGATGGACGACGAGGACGGATCGGTCGACCCGGAGCCCGAGAGAATTTCCAAGGCTGACAACTCTCGAGCCCGTCTCGCCGCGTTTCGCGCGTACGCAGCGCTGGTGACGCGCACGCAGACCAAGGTCAAGTTCTATCAGGCGATGTTCGAGCCCAGGGGAGGCGCGGAGGAGATGGCCAAGCGTTGGAACAGCCTCCTTGAACCGAGTTACCGGCCGAGGCTCGAGGTGGAGGCAAGGCTCGTATCCGCGAGAGCCGCGCGGCGGGAGAGAGCCTTGGCGTCAGCCAGGGGCGACGGCGCCGCGCCCGCGGACCCGACGCTGCCCTTCACGCTATCCGCCACGCTCGCCGCGGGGGACGCGACTCTCGGGGCTCCCCCCGCGAACCCCTCATCGCGCCCTGAAGACCCTGCCGCGAACGAAAATCGAACCGGGGAAAACGGGGAAAACGCACCCGCGAACGGCGAAGACGACGAGGGTCCCCTCGACGAGCTCGAGACGCATCCGCTCGCGTCTGCGGCGTTTGCCGCGCTCGAACACCTCACCCGCGGCGGCGTCACCGACTTTAACGACGCGCACGAAACCCCGAAGCTGGTCGGATCTCTGCGGACGCTGCTGAGCGACCGGGCGGTGGATCACGCGCCGAGGCTGTTGGTGGTCAAGGCGCTGCTCCGTCTGCACCGCAAGGAAATCGACGCTTTTCAACGCGCGACAATCGCCGCAGAGGAGGAGCGCTCGCGTCGGGCGCGCGACGGCCCGGACGACTCGCAGGAGATCGAGGTGCTCGCGGAACGGTCGCCGGAGGAGCTCGAGGCTGAGAGGATCGAGCGGGCGAAACGCGAAGGCAACTTTTTCAACCTCGCCGACTCGCAGCCGCTGCCCGGGGGCGACGACGACGACGACGGCGCGACGTTGCCCTCGGAACCCGCCGCCGCCGACGACGACGTCGACGACGAGAATCCCGGGACCCTCGACCGATCCTTCCTCGAGCGACACGCTCGCGAGCTGTTGCCCGCGGTGCTGCGCGCGATGCTGGACGCGTCATCGGCGGAGAAGTGCGACGCGCTGCACGCCGCGCTTCGGGAGTCAGCCGTCGCCGCGCTCGAGTGCGCTCGCGCCTGGGAATTCGACGTAAACGGAGAGACTGAGGAACTCTTGCAGGAGTTCACCGCGCACGTGGTTCGCGTCGCGCCGATCAAGGCGCCGTACGTGCTGCGTCAGAACATCTCTCTCGTGACGCAACTGACGGGGAGGCTGGTTCGCGCCTCCGTGCGACGCGCTCGGGGCCGAGGGATCGTTTCCGACGACGGTTTGGACCGAATCGCCGCGGATGCGTTGAAGCCGGCGCTGGACTCCGTGATTGAGCTCATAGACGTGGACCCAGCCTTGGGAAGCCGCGAGGAGGGCCGGACGATGCGCTCGTGCGGGGTCCAGATCGTGGGCGCCCTCGCCATGGCCGGGACGCTCGACCTCGGCGGTCACGTGCCGCGGGTGAGGCACGACGGCGGCAAAGGCGGCGGCGCCGGGTGGGAGGTTGACCCGGGTTGCAAATTTGCCTATATTTGTGCGGGGGTCGCGACGTGCCTCATGGAACCCGGCGCGTCTACAGGTCGCCCGTTACACGCGGCCGCCGCTTCGCTCCTCGGCGTCGCTTTGCACCAGGGCGCGGAGCAGCGAAAGAGGGCCGAGAGCGTCGATAACGACGACCACAAAGCCGACGAATCAGACGCAAAGCCGACGGAACCGAAATGGCACTCGGTTCTCAAAAAACGACTCCGGAAGTTGTACGACATTGGACCGCAGGACGCCTTCATCACCGCGTGCGAGCGCATCGCGCGCAAACACCCGAAGTGGCTCCTAAAGGACTCATCCGCTGCGATCACGCAGCTCAACACGCTGTTACCTAAGGTCCACGGCGAACCCAGATTTGTCGCGTTATCCGCGTTGGCAAAAGTCGCGGAGTGCGATAAAGACGCAAGCGCCGCCTTCGCCGAAGCGATGTTACCGACTTTACCCACGCTTCTCGCCGCGAGAGACCCGCAGATCCACGTGCTGGCGCTCAAATCTCTCGCCGGAACGCTTCCAACGCTGGCGGAGGAGGCGGGACGGTGGCCAAACGGTCGGAAAATCGATGAAGTCGCGTGGCGCGTCGCGCTCGAACGCGTCGAGAAGGAGCTTTGGGGCTCGACCGACTCCGGCGTTCGGGACGCTCACGCACAGCTGTGCGTCGCCGTCGCGTCGCACGTCCCCACCCTCGCCGACTCCCCGGCGGTGCGATCGCCGTTGCTCCGGGCGCTCGCCGAGGGTGCCTCGGGCTCGGGAGAAACGCCAGAGTCGAACCGAGGAGGCGCCGACGCGGGTGGCGAGGATTCAGCCGCATCCGCGGTGCTCAAACACTGGCACTCGCACCTGCCCGGGAGCTCGCTCGCCGCCGCCACCGCGGCGGCGGTGCAGTCGCGGTCCACCGCCTTGGATTCCTCGGACGCGAACGCCGCCGCCGGAAACCTGGGGAGGCGGCTGTGCGCCGCGCTGCGAACGCTACCGACGGCTCGCGGCTCCGCCTCCGTCAACGCCACCGCGGCGGGTTGGCTCGCCGCGACGTGCCACGTGGTCCTCGCCGTGCCACGGTCCGAGTCCGCGTACCGCACGCCGGTGTTCGACTCGGACCTGATGGACTGCGAGTTTCACGAGGCGTTCGTGGACACCGCGTGGCAGGGGGCTTCGCTCCCGATGGCGCCGCTGTTCAGCTCGCAGACTTCCCAGGGCTTCGACGGCTCGTTCGCGTCGACGACGACGCAGGGTAGCGCGGACCAGCCATCGCTCGCCACCTCGCAGCGCCCCGCGAATCCCACGGTCGTCGGAGGAGGAAGGGGAAGAAGAGGGGGAAGGGGGGGAAGGGTGCTCGCGACGCCCGTCTCGAGGGCGTCGATCGGCGCCACGTTCTCGACGCAGTTTGGCGCAGCGACGCTCACCTCGCGCGGGATTGGAAGAAACAACCCCGCGCGCGGGTCGGAGCCGGATTTCAGCGCCACGCAGGCGGAACTGCCCCCGTGGCTCCGTCGGGCGACGGAGTCGACGCAGGGCGGCGTCGGAGGCGTCGGCGGCGACACCGTCTTCGACGCGCCCTCCTTCGCCGCCGGAGGGACCCAATCCATCTCCCGGCGCGCGCTGCGCGGATCCTCGCAGTCGCAGTCGTTCTCGCCGGCGGGCGGCGGCGGGGGGAGTCAGACGCGGGACTTCGACGGGGGCAGAAGCGCCGTCATCGCCGCGGCCGAGCGTCGCAGGCGTCACGAGCGCGAGCGCGCCAAGGAACGAAGGCACGCCGTGAGACTCACGCGCGCGTACCGCGCGGGCGAGCTCCCCGACGTCGGGGCGGTGACCCCCGGTTCCCTGCTCGACCCCCTCGCCGCGCTCGCGCTCCGAGACCAGGCGTCCGCGGCGTCGCTGCTTCGCGCGCTCACCCAGGCCGCCCTCGCCGCGGACGACCGCGCCGCCGCCGCCGCCGCCGCCGCCGCCGCGCGTCCCCGCGTCGCGTCCACGTCCGGTGCGTCCAACAAACGCAAGTCCGCCGACGGGACCGACTCGAGCGCGGCCGGCGGCGGCGGCGCTGGTCCGCTTCGAACGGACGTGAGGGCGGCGCTGAGGGATCTGCTCCCGGCGTCCGGCGCGGATCAGACCCTGGCCAAGTGGGCGCTCGAGCAGGCCGCCTCCGACCCAGGCGCGTTGTTCGAAGCGGGGGACGTGTCCAGGGTGGCGTACATGGGCGGCGGGCTCATCGCCCACGGCATCGTGGCGCTGGAGGCCCGAGCGCTGCACTCCCCGGAAATCTCAACCGACTTTAAGCCCCCCGCTTGGAAACGAGCGAAAACGGTCCGAAAACGGTCCGAAAACGGGGATCCGCCCGACGACACCACCGCCGGACTGTGGAACGCGCTCGCCGGGCTGTACCGCGCGGCGGGCGACGAGCACGCCGCGCGGCTGTGCCTCAAGGGGTCGCTGAACGACGACCCGGTCACCGACGCGGCGTTGACCGCGCAGCTCGAGGGAGACGCCGGGGGAGCGTCGGACATTTACCTCAACCTGCTCGAATCCGCCGGTTCAGAGGAAGCCGACGGTACTCCGACGGCGTCGAAACACGCGCGCGCGAACGCCGCCACCGCCCGACTGTGGGAGCGCGAGCGGCTGCGCTGCCTGCAGAGGCTCGGCAAGTGGCAGGAGGTCCTCGACGACTGCCAACACGTCTGCCCGAGTTCCGAGTGGGACGCGCAAACGCTGAGGCCCGTCGACGACGAGGCCGAGGAACGAGCCGTCGCGGGCTCCGCGGTGGGCGGCGACGCGCTCAACGCGGCGGTGCGCGCGATGCTCCGTCTGGGCGAGGACGCGTGCAGCTACGACCACACCACGGGCGTCTCGCATCCCCGGAAGCTCACCGACTTTTGCCGGCGGTGCGCCGAGGCGGCGACTCCGGGCGGGTGGGTTTCGGAGGAGCTCGGCGTCGAACTCGCCGCGTTCGAGTTGAGGGACGGCGTCGAGGACGTCGCCCTCACGCGGATCGCCGCGCTTCGTCGGTGCTTCAGGCGGCGTTGGATCGGTTCGCACCCGGCGGCGTCGTCGGTTCGAAGGGCGCTGCTGCAGCCGCTGCAACCCGCGGTGGAGGTGGAGGAGGCGCTGGAGCTCTTCCGCGCGTGTCGCCGGATCTGCGGCGGCGGCGACGCGAGCGCGTTCGACATCGACGCCGGGGCCGGAGCGCTGGAGGCTTTGCTCGAGCGCTGGCGCGCGCGATGGCCGAGCGACGTTCTCGATCCCCCCGAGTCGTGGGAACGCGTGGTTGGCGTCAGGCGCGTCGCGTTGGAAGCGTTCGACGGGCTCGCCCCGCCGGCGCTGGTTCGGGGTAAGACGGTTCGCGACCTGCTGGAGCGCGACAGGTGCGCGACGTTGCTGCGATCGAGCAAAGGGTTGATGCGCGCGGGCGAGTTGACGACCGCGATGGCGTGGTGCAACGAGGCGATGAACCTGGTGAAGGAGCGAAGCCTACGACTGGGACCCAGCCTCGGGCCGCAGGCTGACGAGATGTGGATGTACACCAAGGCTCTGTGCAAGGTTAAGCTGGAGCAGTGCCGCGCGCCCGCGGGGTTCGAGGAGGACGGAACGCGCGCGTCCGTAGAGGGGCGCAACGCCCTCGGGCTCAACACGGTTCTCTCCTATCTGATGAAGAACTGGAGACGCGGGGAGGCGGCTAAGGACCTCGGCGAGTTTCCCGCTGAAGCCGCCGAGTGCGCCGCCATGGTCGGTCGGGTCGCCGCCGCGCTGTCGCCAATCGTGGAACACCTCCACGACGACGCGGTTCCCGTCGGCGATGAACGCGCCTTGTCCAAGCTGGCGCTCGACAGCTTCGAGGAGGCCGTGGAGATCAGCAAATCGCGCAAAGGGATCGACGACAACGAGGCGAGGGGCGCGGCGAAGGCTTCCCTTCGCCTCGCGTTGTACTGCGACGAGCTGCTCAAATCTCCGGATGATTCGAAATCCTCCGATCTGGGATTGGAACCGTCGTTGGTCCGTCACGCGTTGTTGGCGCTCGCCGGGGGCGCGTCCGGTGTCCCGCGCGCGCGTCATCTCATACCCAGGGTGCTTGCCCTCGTGAGAGGAGGTTCCCGCGCCGTCGCGGCGGAGTTTGCGAAGTTCACGCCGAACGTCCCGCCTTGGCTCTTCATCGAGTGGGTGCCGCAGATGCTGAGCTCGCTGGAGGTCCCCGGCGCGGGCGGCGACGCGTTGGTCCCTTGCCTCGAGGCGCTCGCGTCTTCGTACCCCTCCGCCGTGCACCCCGACTTCCACCTGAGCCGAGCTCACTTCACGAACGTCGGCCTCGACAGGTCCGAGAGGCTCGCGCGCATGCTCTACTCGCCCGCCAGGGACGCCTTCACGCGCGCGGTCACCTTACTGGACTTTCCGCACAAGCGACTGGAGTGGTGGCGCGGGCACCTCAAGATGCTGGCGCACGCGGGCACTTCGGATGAGATCCTATCAGCCGTGGCCGACGAGATGGTCAGGGACGTGGGCGACCCGGGCGAACCCGGGCTCGGTAACCTGAACGCCCGATTCGCGCAGATGGCGAGAAGCCCTCTGACGAGAGCCATCGGCGGTTCGGACCCGGAGAAACGCCTCGCGAAGGGCAACCTCGCGAGGTGGCTGCCGACATCCGTCGCGGAGGCTGAGCGCAAGATCGTCGACGGGTGGATGAAACAGTTCGGCAAGGCTCAGGAGTTGCCCAGGCAGCGCGTCACCCAGTTCTCGCAATGGTTCAACTCGTTCGAACCGCCCGTCGCCGGATCCGCGGGAGCTCCCGGGAGGAGGCACCTGAGTCCGACGTTTCGGATGGGCGTGGAGGTTCCGGGGCAGTACGACGCGCTGAGGGCCCCGCCGGACGTCGCCACGCACGCGCAGATCGTCGGCTTCGAGCCCGAGGTTGATCTCTTCCGCTCAAAGCAGTTTCCAAAAAAGCTCGTCGCGCGGGGAAGCGACGGCCGCGAGTACCCCTTCGTCGCCAAGGGTTCCGAGGACCTGCGACAGGACGACAGGATCGAACGTCTGTTCCGCGCCATGGACGCGCTGCTGCTCGCCCACCCGGGGTCGAGACACAGGGGTTTGACTGTGCGAACGTTCCACGTCGCCCCTCTGTCCGCCAGGTGCGGTTTACTGGAATTCGTCGGCGGAACCACGCCGATGCTCGAAGCCGTGCGCGGCTCGACCAAGGACGGTAACAACTGCGTGAAGGAGCACCAGTTCTGGATCCGCGCGCAGGCGTCCGCCAAGGACAAGGACACCGGACAAGGGCAGGGACAGGGACGGGGAGGAGGAGGACAAAACGCTCAAAACGCGGGCGGCGTCATCGATCCCAAGACTGGCATGTACAGGCGTCGAACAGGCCTCGTGGGCGCCAGGTACGGTTCCCAGCCGGCAAACGGCAACGCGGATTTCCTCGTGGCCATGGCGCGGTGCCCGAGGGACGACGCCGCGTTCATACTGTCGCACCTGGGGCGGATAACCGCGGACGCGGGGGCGGCGGCGATGGGCGGGGAGGGAGGCGGGTCCACTTGGGACGGTGGCGGTTCGAATTCCGCCCGCCATCCCGACGGTTCGGATATCCGTCCGGCGCCCGCGGCGCGTCGGGCGCTCGCGGCGGCGGCGGGGTCCCCCGACGCCTTTCTCGCGATGCGGCGGCGGTACGCGGCGACCCTCGCGGCGTCCAGCGTGTGCGGCTGGGTCGCCGGGGTTGGGGATAGGCACCTGCAGAACGTGCTGGTGGACCTGAGGGACGGGTCGCTGGTTCACATAGACTTTGGGTACGCTTTCGGCACGGCGACGGCGATTCTGCCCATCCCCGAGCTCACGCCGTTTCGGGCCACGCCGGCGATGCTCGGGCCTCTCGCGCCCCACGACGCGATCGCGACGCTTCGCGGCGACATGGCCAAGGCGATGCACGCGCTGCGACGGGGGTCCGCGCTGTTACGCGGCGTCATGGACGTTTTCCTGAGGGAGCCGCTCATAGACTGGCAGCGGGAGGCGCGGTTGCAGTCGATGAAATCGGGCCGAGCCGCGGCGAAGACGGAGGCGTCGTCCGCAGACGGCGGCGGCTCGTCGTCATCCGCGGCGGACCTCGGGAATCTCGGGGTTCAAAACGTGGCCCGCGCGGCGGGTCTCAGCGGCGACGAGGCGAGGGTCGTGGAGCTGAAGGTGGCGCACGCGCACCACAAGCTCGAGCTTGGGAACCCGTGCCACGTGACCCTCGCGCAGTGCGCGCCCAAGCACGAGGGTCAGGCGCACTGGGCGGGGATGCGCGATCTCGTCTTCGGCGGCACAGCTGGCGATACACGCGACGTGAGGGCGCGCGCGGGTGCGATCTGCGCGTCGGTCGAGGAGCAGGTCGAGTGCCTGTTGGCGCTCGCGACCGACCCGGGGGTGCTCGCGAGCGGCTGGTCCGGATGGAGGCCTTGGCTGTGAGGATACAACGTCGGAGAGACGCGATCGGCTGTTGGTTGTTGGTAAAAGTCTTCCCTAAACGAAGGTAGTCTACGTGTTATGTCAAGTCTACTTCCAGTTATTAGTCACTTCTTGGACCCCCACATCTTCATCGCGCGGCCGATGACGGACTGCGACGGGTCCATCTGGAGCTGCAGCTCGGTCGGCGTCACCTGGTACTTGTCGACGATTTGCTTGAACCTCGCGTCGCCTCTTACCGACTCCAAATCCGGGTCCCTCAGCAGCCGAACGTAATCCTCGTTGGCCTTTCCGAACCCGTACAGCTGCGCCGAGCAGTACCCGGCCTGCAGCAGAGCCTCCAGCGCCTCCAGGCCGCGGTCCACCGCCCCAAGCTTGGAGTGCGCCGACGTGAGGTTGTAGAAGATGGCCTGCTTCTCGCCCAGCGAGAGCTCCGCGGGCTTGGACCTGTCGCGCTTCACGCCGCTCCCGCCGAGCTTCAGCGCGCCCTCCAGGGTCTTCACGGCGCCCGCGAAGTCCCCGGCGCCGTACTGCTCCTGCGCGTCCTCGATCGCGGCGGCCGCGTCGCTGATCTCGACCCATTCGGGCTCACCGGTGAGCTCGTTGGTCTTGGACCTTCCCACGTTGGCGATGACGGAGGCGCGGCGGGTCGGGCGGCGGGAAGACGCATGGACGATGGGTGCGCACGCGTGGGCGCGGGCGGCGGCGGCGATGT
>MDTE01199994.1_pt1 | contig 17703 bp, 16 predicted proteins | sample 811231 | NCBI WGS metagenome assembly MDTE01 (sample SAMN05326651, study PRJNA326480) | marine metagenome | isolation source: seawater | place: Indian Ocean: Red Sea | collected 2010 | reverse complement strand
CCTAACTTTTACTTCAATGGGTTCAACTGCTTATCCAAAAGAACAAATGAAAATATTCCAATCAGAATCAGTGTACTATTTAGAAGATTATAAGACTCTTGAAATATATCGCAAAAACAAAAAAACTATAAGAAATCATTCTGAATCTAAGGGACATTCAGAGGAGCTCAGCAGCTTCATCTATGCAATAAAAAACGAAACTGGTCCACCAATACCTTACTGGCAGCAAATACAAGCAACCTATATGGCTCTACAAACTGAACAATTAATAGAAACTAACTAAAGAACCTGATTCGAATCAATTCTCAAATTCATAATTAGAATGAAAAAACTATTTATATTTTCAATAATAAAAACAATTAGACTTATAAGATTACTCAGGCCTTATTTCCTATACGGCAATCGGGTTCATTGCGTCCTTTGTGGATGGAGATTTAGAAAATTCTTACCTTCTGGGATACTTGAAAGAGAATTTTGGAAAAGTGCAGAGGGTCGCGAAATTCGCAAACTCCCGCACGTTACTATTTGTAACGCTAAATGTCCAAAGTGCGGGTCATCGGAACGACAACGCCTATTTTATCTATATATGAAAAACAAAAAGGATTTTGATAACGTAAAAAACATAAAGATATTAGAAGTTGGACCTGATGATTTTGTAACAAGAGCTTTATTTGAACGCGAAGACATCGAATATACTTCTGTTGATATAGAAAGATCAAATGCAACCCAAAAAATGGATTTAACTGATTTAAACTACCCAGATGATTCGTTTGATAATATTTTTTGCTATCACGTACTAGAACATATTCATGACGACATTAAAGCAATGAAAGAATTATATAGAGTACTTAAACCAGGAGGATGGGGTATATTACAAGTACCACTATGGTCAGACATAACATTTGAAGACAACACGATTTCTACCAAAGAATATGAATTAATCTACGGCCACCCACAGCACGTCCGAAGATATGGCAGAGATTATTTAGACAGACTCGAATCTGTAGGATTCCAAGTTGACCTTGATAAATATTCCTCCTCATTTACAAACGACTCTATCGAAAAATATGGAATATTAAAAAGCGAAGACATATATCTCTGTAGTAAGCCAAATTAACACAACGATTCAAATTGAAATTACACCAATTAATAGTCAAAGTAGCTGAAACAGGTATTCGCTCACAAAGTAGTGATGGTTCTATGATTCCAGGCAGAAATGGACCATATAATGATATTGAAACTCCAGTAAGAAACACCTCTCATTGGGCCATTACTTTCACTAAAGCATTTGAATTAACTTTACAAGAAAAATTTAAGACCGCTGCTATAGGATGCACCGAGTATCTATCAAGTAAAAAAGCGAGACCCTATGGCAAAACCTTTTGGCATAGGGAATCAGATTCCAAAGATAAATGTAATGGACTAATTGGCCAAGCTTGGTCTATAGAAGCAATTACTTTAGTATCTGATGCCCTACAAATACCTGAATTAAGTAATTTAGCAACAGAAATATTTCATTTACACCCTTTCAACGAAAAAAGGAAATTATGGCACAGGGTTGAAATTGATGGTGAGATTTTAACAATTGACGAAACATTCAACCACCAACTATGGTTTGCTGCAGCTTCATCAACCATAAAAGGTAATAATGTTACAAACATTCGTAATACCATAAACATATTCATCCATGGTATAGAAAAAAACATAATTCAATATAATTCAGGATTAATTGGTCAATCTGTAAAAACAACAAAAAGACCACCGTATGATGGAAACCCAATCCTATTTTTAAAAAAAACTCTGTCAAAGATAATTGAATTTAAAAGAAAACGTGATTGGATTCTATATAAATCAATCGGTTACCACGCTTTTAATCTATATGGATTAGCAATTCTATACACCAATATAGATCCTTCAAATATTTGGCCAAGAACGATTGTTTCAAAAGCTATGGGATATGCCAAATCCCATGAATTTTCCAATCAATTAGAAGAGAATGAATTTGGATTTCCATACAATCCACCCGGGTTCGAACTACCATTAGCTCTAATCGAGATTGATAAATCCACAGACACCACAGAATTAACTAATCTGATTTCCCAACAACTATCTAAATGTTTTGACTTTGATAATTACGAAATGAATAAAAGTACCAAAGATCCTATCACTCATTCTGCTCGTTTTTACGAAGCAACCAGATTACCTAACTTAACAATTACTAGATAACATTAATTTAAATAAAATGCCACTTTCAATTTCGGTTTTGATACCTGTACTTAACGATAAATCAGGTATTTCAAACACATTAAACTCAGTGATGAACCAAACTATTGATCATTCTGAATATGAAGTTATCGTATGCGACAATGGATCTACAGACGGCACCCAAAAAGTAGTACAAAACCATATGAAAATTCATCCCACCATCGTTTTTATAAATGAGAGTCTACAAAGCTCTTATGCAGCTAGGAATAAAGCAATCTTAAAATCACAAGCTCCTATTTTAGTTTTTATTGACTCTGATATGACTTGCAACCCAGACTGGCTCTCTAAAATAAAGATGGTATTTGAAAAATTCAAACCTGATTATGTTGGATCAAAAGTAATAGTAAAGCCTCAATCAAAATCTTTACCTACTATTTACAACACACTAACAAGTTTTCACACGGAAATTGAAATGGATAAAAACCAGTTCTCACCAACCTGTTGTTTATCAGTCAAAAAATCTGTTTTTGATAAAATTGGGTTGTTCGACGATAGACTTGAATCAGGTGGAGATTGGGAATTTGGCAACAGAGTACACAGACATCAATTTAAAACATATTATGCCAATGAAGTTGTTGTTTATCATCCAAGTAGGTCAACCTTCGGTCAACTCATACAAAAAACTCAACGCGTCGCACGAGGGAAAGCCCAACTGAAACACTACCACCCTGTTTTAGCATCAGGTATATCCAGAAATTATTTTAAAATTAAAAACTACCTACCTAAAGCACCCTGGAAAATCCAAAAAAAATATAGAGAAGGTTTCTCATTTTCAACTTTTACAATTCTAATGTTTTGCCTCTACCCAACTTTTAGTCTAGTAATCTCATTTGCCAGCTATATATCGGAAAGTATCAAATTGAAAACGAATAAAACCTATCAAAACCAAATCAACCAATAAGGATTATCTGATGGAATCTCTCATATCAAAACTAAACCAACATAAAGCATCAGTATCTGTCATTGGGTTAGGATATGTTGGACTACCCTTAGCATGCGCTTTATCCGAAGTTGGATTTTCAGTTACGGGAATAGACTTAGATAACACCAAGGTATGTAATCTTAATAAAGGTATTTCCCATATACCCGACATACCAAATTCTAAAATATCAGAATTAATTGGGGGCAAAACCAATCACAATGGGCTACTAATCGCTACTGATAAATTTGATGGTATTTCTGACTCTGACGTCATAATAATATGCGTACCTACACCTCTAAGAAAAACAAAAGAACCCAATATAACTTTCGTGGTTTCAGCAGCTACTGAAATTTCCAATTTTATCACCCCCGATACTTTAGTAGTATTGGAAAGCACCACATATCCTGGAACCACAAAAGATATTCTCTATCAACAGATACACACAAAAAACCCAGAATTAAAAATAGGTGAAAATATATTTATCGCCTTTTCCCCTGAACGTATAGACCCCGGCAGAACTGATTTCACAATAAAAAACACTCCTAAAGTTGTAGGCGGAATTACAAAATATTGTACCAAAGTAGCAGAATCTTTATATATGCAAGTCACTGAAAAAGTAGTACCAGTTTCAAATCCTGAAATCGCAGAAATGGTCAAGTTACTTGAAAACACATTCCGATTAACAAATATCGCTCTAGTTAACGAACTAGCCATAATGTGTGAGCAAATCGGTGTCGATGTATGGGAAGTTATAGATGCAGCTAGTACTAAACCGTTTGGATTTATGCCATTTTACCCAGGGCCTGGATTGGGTGGGCACTGTATCCCAATAGACCCACATTACCTCGCTTGGAAAATGGAAACTGTAAATTATAAAGCACGGTTCATTGAATTAGCTGCACAAATAAATCATGAAATGCCAGAGTATGTTGTATCCAAAATCACGGCAGCTTTAAATTCTATGGGTAAAGCTCTATCTACCTCAAAAACAATGATACTTGGAGTTAGTTACAAAGCAGACATCAATGACACTAGAGAATCCCCTGCCCTAGATATCATCCAATTACTTAAAAATCAGTCTACTATCGTTGAGTACAATGACCCACATGTACCCGAAATCAAATTAGTTGACGAAACCTTATATTCCAAATCAATAGAAAGGGGATCACTGTCAAAATATGATTGCACAATAATATCGACTAATCACAGAGATTATGATTGGGGTGAAATTGTTAAAGACTCGCAATTAATTATAGATACCCGCAATGCTACCAAAGGGATTCATTCAAATAAAATTATAAAATTATAATCATTTTATTTATCGGACATTAACTTGGAATCACTGACAAACCTAATAAGCGTCATAATACCGACTTATAACCGGCAGCCTTTATTGGCAAAGGCAATTACTAGTGTATTAACTCAAACTTATTCAAATTTCGAATTAATCATTGTAGATGATTGTTCAACAGACGCAACTGAAAGTTTCGTAAAAAGTTTGAAAGACAAGAGGATCAGATACACAAAGCATAACGAAAACAAGCATGTTTCTGCATCACGGAATACAGGAATACGGCTATCGCGAGGAGAGTTTATTGCTTTTTTAGATGATGATGACCATTGGCTACCCAATAAATTAGTAAAACAACTCGCATTGCTAAAAACATCGTCACAATCAACTGGTCTTATCTATTGCTGGATGGACTATATCGATAAAAATCTACAAACTACCGCTACTGTAAGACCTAAGGTTAAAGGAAATGTATTTGAGCATGTTTTTGATAAACAAGGCATCGGTGGCTGTCCAACATTGCTAGTGAAAAAGTCGGTGATTGCAGACTGTGGGGGCTTTGACGAAACTTTATTAAGAGGAAATGACGGAGATTTTATAAGAAGGATATGTTTAAAATACCAAGTCGATTTTATACCTGAAGTTCTTGTAAAAGTATCAACTGAACACGGTAATAGACGTATATCTGACAATGACATAACGGGTATTAAATCATCATTATTTTCTTATGTCACAAGGCTTGAAAAATTCAGTGATATATTAACCAAATATCCATCACAGACTAGTAACATATATGCAAGCATTGCATATCATCATGCTCTTTTAGGCAACAAAATGCTAGTTTTTAAATACATAATCAAGTCTATATTAATAAATCCGTTGGGAGTATATAAATATCGCATTTTTGTCAAAACACTCAAGGATTTTTTCTACTACAACTATTTTGATAAGCTCTCAGTTTGAAACATAATGCTGGTAACTGTATTAGTAACAACTTATGAAAGATTAGATCTAGCAAAAAGGGCAATAAAAAGTGTGTTAAATCAAAATCACCCCGAAACCGAGTTGCTAGTTATTGAAGATGGTTCTAAAACAGGACTACAGGATTGGATGAATGACAATAGTCCAACTGGCACAAAGTATCACAACAACAAAACAAATAAGGGATTAGCTGCAAGTAGGAATTGGGGTATAGATAATGCAAGTGGTGAATATATAGCTTTTCTAGACGATGATGACGAATGGAAACCAAATCTCTTGAATGAAGCAGTTGCAAATTTAAATACCCTTAACCAAAAAGAGAAATCTACTACTGGGGCCATAAGTTTCGGAATAGAACTGATGAAAAACAATAAAACGGTTGCTTACGGATATCAAAAAAACTCAGGCAACCTCGAAAGGTCAATTAAGTCTATAGGAACATTCACTTTATCGTCATCTTCTCTTTACCAAGTATCAGCTTTAAATGCCGTAGGTAAATTTGACGAAAAACTAAAATCTTCAATAGATCATGATATATGGATGTCATTAGCCATCGGTGGATATTCTGTACTAACAGTTGACAAGCCTCTTGTCACAACACACATTAATTTGAGAACTAGACTGACAAACAATCCTATGTACAGGTTAAAAAACATTGAAGCTTATTTAAACAAGTGGCTACCTGCATACCAAAAATGGTTTGGTGAAAAAAATGGAAGGGATTATGCCAATCAATATTTTGCCAGAGTGGCTAGTAACCTAGCTATTAACCATTGTTTACGTGGAGAATTGGATAACTTTACTGTTGTAGTAAAAAAAATGTTCAAGGAAAATCCAAAGATTTTTGAAAACTTAAAATTTTTGACAGAATCTTTATTGAGAGAAACTTTATTTTACAAAATGCCACCATATTTCATTTCATTTATTAGAAAATTACTGAGAAAAAACAAAACCGCAATTAATGAAGCGGGCATAAAATAATTTCAGTGAAGTTGTAAAACAAAAATGGATCCATACATATTATGGCTTGGCGCTATTTTCGACGAAAAACAAATGTTGAATAGCAAAGCAATTAGCCCCGCAGCTAATAACTGGCAACGCGGATTAATTGAACCTCTAGCAAAAAAAGGTTCCTCAATCATAATGTTAGGTCACCATCCCGAACCTATATGGCCCAAAGGCAATCTACTAATGAATTACTGCTATACATCAGATAATTTAATCACATCCTATCTCACTGGATATATCAACGCTCCATTTTTAAGAAATAAAACACTAATATCAAGATATTGGTCTCTATTGCAAAAAATCATGAAAGTTGAGGGCAAACCGAAATGTGTAATTACTTATAACCCGTATTCTCAAAACTCACAAACTGCAATAAAGCTACAAAAAAAATTGCACATACCATGGATATGCATAGTGGCAGACATGCCTACATCTAAAGCAGAAATATCTAAACATAAAGAATATATCGCACTTTCCGATGGAGTAATATTCCTTTCTTGGGACATGTATAAAAAGAGTAAATCACCAATAAAGCTTCATCTTGATGGAGGTGTAAGTCAAATAAAACCACATACAAATACCGCAGGCATCGATACAATAAATGACAAGAAAATTATCTTGTATGCTGGGTCGTTAACTAAGTGGGGAGGAATTGATTTATTAATAGAAGCATTCAAATTAATAAATCGCACCGATATAGAGTTATGGATATGCGGTCCTGGTAGAAATAGTACTGTTGAACATGAAAACTCTACTAATCCAAAAATTAAACACTTAGGTTTTGTCGATAAAAACCAATTAAATGAAATATATGAACTCGCATCTATATTTGTAAATCCAAGACCTTCTAGCATAATCGGTAATGAATATAATTTTCCATCCAAATTATTTGAATATATGTCTTACCTAAAACCAATAGTAAGTACTAAAACGCCAGGAATATCACCTGAATACCAAAATATACTTATAATGTGCGAAAATGAATCACCAATCGCAATAGCAGAAAAAATCAACTATGTTTTGGATTGGGATAATTCCAAAATAGAAAATCATCAAAAAGATACAATTGAATTTATTTCCACAGAAAAAACGTGGGAATTTCAAACCACTAAGCTCACTAGTTGGTTAAACAAACAATTTTCTTTAGATTTTAATGCCTGACATCCAAAAACTGAAATGAAATCATTTGAAATAATACATACCATAACCAGCCCTTACCGCATACATATGTTTAATATAATGAATGAGGTTTTGGCTGCCAAAGGAATAAATTTACATGTAAATTTCATGTCTAATATAACATCCCATAGGCCTAATGACTGGTCAGGGGCTCAACAATCAATAAATTTCAATCACAGCTTCTGGAATGACAGAGGTCCAAATTTATTCGGTAATAAATGGCATTTCAACCCAGGTATAATCAACCATTTCATCAAAAATCAAGTGGACTTTGTTCTTGTAGGAGGACCTTGGGCTTCACTAACAACTTTAATATCCTCTTTTATAATGAAATCAACAACAAAGAAAATAGCTTGGATTGAAGGCAATGTAGAAACTGTTAATTCTAGACAATTAAAAACCTTATTTATCAAAAAAATGGTTCTTAATAGGTTTGATTATTGTGCGGTACCGGGTAAACGAGCGATCCAATATATAAATAGAATATCAAATAATTCATACCCAAAACATAAAATCTTAAACCTACCTAATACAATTGACGAAAACTTATTCAGCTCAACAAAAAAAACTAGTGAAGAAAAAATCAAACAATTAGCTTACAAAGCCAATTTAGATATTTCTAAAGCAATAAAAACCGCTTTGATTCCAGCTAGACTAATTCCAGAAAAAGGATTGCTAGAATTCTTTAGTTGTATTGACCCTTCGAGCCTAAATGGTTGGCAAATAATCATTGCAGGTAACGGACCTTTGAAAAATGATATTTTAGGTTTGCTTAATAAAAGGAAATTGGATGAAAAGGTGAAAATCATTGATCCAGTTAATTATAAAGAAATGCCTATTCTATACACTATATCAGACCTATTTATAATACCATCTGTAAAAGACAATAACCCTTTAACAGTGATTGAAGCGCTTCACTCGAATTTACCTATTCTTGCATCTACAAAAATAGGAAACCACCCAGAGGCTATACAAGAAGAAATAAATGGGTGGTCATTAAACCCGTATGACACGAACAGCATATTGAAATCATCGAGAGCCGCATTTAATGCGACAAAGGGAGAATTACAGTTTATGGGATGCAAATCCAAAGACATAGCAGAAAAAAATTGGGACACCAGAAAATCTATAGAAGCATTTCTATTTGAAATAATCAAAGACTAACTCGGAGCAACAATATAAAAAACAACGATTACTATAACTGTTTGGTGTATAAACAAAGGATTGTATATACATGCATACAAATGATACAGTGATTGATTGGTGGTAAAAATGAATCAACCTAATGAACAATCTATCGACTTTAAAAAATATATAGGATTAGCCATTTCCTATTCGTGGCTAATAATTTTACTGCCAACTATAGGTGGCATCGGTGCTTATTTTTATAGTAAACAACAACCCAAGATTTACCAAACTCACGCTACTTTGTTAGTAGAGCAACGAAGAGCAGGTTACACCTCAGCAGGTATAAGTGATTATGGAATAAGCTCTCAATTGGCAAAAACATATGCAAGACTTATAACCGCAGGTCCTTTTCTGCAAAAAGTATCAGAAAAAGAAAATCTAGAAAGATTAGGTCAAATTTCTACTAGAACCCAAGAAAACCCTCCCCTACTAGAAATTCACGTTAGGGACACAAATCCCAATCTAGTTGCTGAAGTCGCAAATGCACTTGCGTTAAACTTCATAGATCATGTGATTGAGCAAAGATTGACTGAAATCGCAAAACTTCAAGCAGCTGCAACAGCGCAAGGGATAACTGACATCCAATCTTTAGTAACAGCACAATTTACGGCACTTGATAGCTTAACTTTGTTGGAACCCGTTTCAGCACCATCGAGTCCGATTGCTCCAGACATACAACAAAATGTAACTTTTGGCATAATGCTAGGACTTGCTAGCGCAATAGGTCTAGCATTTCTAATTTCGAACATAAGGGACACGGTTAGAAATCCTGACGACATACGAAATAAATTTGGAGTCTCGCTATTAGGAATGGTGTTTCAATGGTCTACAAAAGATGTTTCCGAAAATGATTTAGTAGTAGATTCCGCACCAAAATCAGGATTTGCGGAAGCTTTTAAACAAATACGGACAAACCTACAGTTTGCATCTTCTAAAACAGATGCAAGAGTTTATTTAACTTCATCTCCAGGACCTGGAGATGGTAAAAGTACTTTAATTTCAAATTTAGCGGTTGCTATAGCCCAAACAGGTAAAAAAGTGGTGATGTTCGATGGAGATTTACGAAGACCGACTGTGCATAGACGGTTTAAAAACGTTTCCCGTGATATAGGACTTAGTAATTATCTGTCGGACAACACAACTTCTCTAGAATCAGTTTTGCAAGATACTGACATTGATGGTGTAAGGGTTGTAACAAGTGGACCTATTCCTCCTAACCCATCAGAATTACTTGATTCCGTTAGAATGAAACAAGCAATTACCGAAGCAAAATCTGTTGCAGATATTGTTCTGATTGACTGCCCTCCTGTATTAATGGTTGCTGACACGCCAATAATATCAACCTTGGTTGACATGGCTGTTTTAGTTGTAGACTCGTTCACAACCAAATCCTCTTCTTTTGCAGCAACTGTAGATACACTTAATAACAGTGGTGTACAAATAGCTGGGGTAATAATGAACAAGGTGAAAAAACCACGCTTTGGTTATGGTTATGGTTATGGTTATGGTTATTACTATAATTATTATTATTATAACTATAAATATTCAGCTGAAGAATCAAATCCTGAGAGTAATAATTCTAAGATAAGCTTTTTTAAATCTATATTCACCAAGAATCAAAAATAAATAAGAACACCTCAATCTAACTCTAGACAATAGCATTATTATGATTCGGATTTAAAGAACTTTCGGATTCCCAGGTAAAAATACAATCCACCAAAAAGTTTGGCACAATAATTCATATTTAATACCATGCGTGCAAGAAATTTAAAACACACAGCAGAACCTGGTTCCACTGTTTCTCAATCAATGCGATTCAAATTTTTATGGGAATTAATTCTTAAATACAAATATGTAGTATTAACATCTATATCGGTATCGATACTAATATCTATATGTGATATCGCAAGTATCGGTCTATTGGTACCATTAATTGATAGCTTAAGAAACGATGGCATGCCATCTGACTTACTAAATAAATTTGGACTAGCACCAATCTCAAATTACTTCGCTGAATTAACAAATCTGCAGAAAATACAGCATGTAGCCGTATTGATGTTTCTCATTCAAATAATTAAATCTTCTCTACAATATTTAAATGTTAGATTAGGAGTTAAATTTCATATATTGATTGAAAAACATTTAAGGTTATCAGTCTTTGACAGATTACTTACGACCAAATTGCAAAAATTACATTCTACTTCAATCGCCACCCACTTTACTTTGCTGAACAATTACACCGGAGAAACTGGTTCTTTAGGACAAACAATTCTAGCGATGTTTCCAACTATCCCCACAACTATTTTGTATATAACCGCTATGGTTGCAATATCTTGGCAATTAACACTTGCAGGACTATTTATGGCAATATCAGCTACACTAGTTGTTGGTATTGCCAATAAATCGCTAATTGCAATTGGAAGAAAATATAACAAAGCCGCTGTATACCTAAATCAAATTGGATACGAAAGCCTTGGCGCAATGATATTGATTCGCTTGTTTAATCGACAATCATATTCCAAAAAAAAGTTTGAAGATGCGGTTAGTTCATTACAAAACCAAAGATATTCAAGAGGTAAGATATTAGCATTGATAACCCCACTATATGGAGTATTAATGACATTCACTTTATGCGTTTTGTTTATAGCAGCTACTTTCGTTTTTGACAAAGACAATACTGAGTGGGTTGGATCAGCATTAATATTCATGGTAATTCTATTTAGATTAAAAGGTCCAGCTGGAACTTTTACTTCTCAAAGAGCACAAATAAATTCTTCGATTCCATCAATCAATGGCTTAATAGAATTTTTTCAGTTTAACGAAAAGGAGCCCAAACAAAAATCACCACTACAATTCAACTCTATAAAAGAAACAATAACTATAGACAATTTGTCATTTAGATATTCAGAAGATGATTCATTTGTTTTAAAAAATTTAAATTTTGAAATCCCAAAAAATAAAATGACAGCGATAGTTGGAGCATCAGGTGGTGGTAAATCAAGTTTCATTAACTTGTTCACTGGATTATATCTTCCAACTAAAGGTTCAATCAAAATAGATGGAATTGACCTCAAAGATTTCGATAACAGCAGTTGGCAAAATAAAATTGGGGTTGTAAGTCAAAATCCTTTCTTATTTAATGATACCATCATCTCGAATGTGCAGTTCGGCAAACTTTCTGCCACTGAAGATGAAATAATATCTGCCTGTAAACAATCAAATGCTCACGAATTTATTGAAGAATTTCCTGAAAAATACAACACCATAGTTGGAGATCAGGGACATAGATTATCAGGAGGACAAGCACAAAGAATAGCAATAGCAAGAGCCATAATCGGAAACCCAGAAATATTGGTGCTAGATGAAGCAACTAGTTCACTTGACGCTGAATCAGAGACAATAGTGCAAAAAGCGATAGATGCTATAGGTCAAAACAGAACTGTCCTATGCATTGCACACCGTTTTTCAACAATAAAATCAGCATCGAACATCATAGTATTAGAACAAGGTAATATAGTTGAATCAGGTACATATAAACATCTAATTGGACTAAAGAAACACTTCTACAATTATGTTGAGTTACAAAAGTTGGACTGATTCACCAATAATTCGGCATTAAACATACGTGTCATCAACTTTGAATTTTATTCCTGCTAATTCAACATACGCACCAGGGGCGTTTGGGAAAGTGACTGCTTTAACTCTCTTTTTTATTTCAGATTCTGGCATATCAACAGTTATTTTGCACAATTCGTTTAACTGTTTTCTTGTGTATGGTTTTCGTTTCCAAAATTCATCTGAAGCGTATAACTTAGATTTTGCACATATCAAAAGAATTATCTCATTAAACAATTCAAATATTTTCTCATAACATCGCATAGTTAAAGAATACACAGTATCTTCAGGCAAAACAGAAAACCTAATAACTTTAATTATTTCACCAGTATCAACTTTAGGATTCATTTTATGGCAGGTTACACCAAAATTATCTACTTGATCATAAATCGCAAAATTGGTGCATCCTATTCCCGGATATTCAGGTGAACCTGGATGAAAATTTATGGCATTTATCTTAGCTTTTTTTAAAATATTTACAGGTATAACCCATGGAGATAAATATGAGATTATATAGTCTCCACCTTCCCAAGATTCAATCTCGCTTGGCAATTTATCAAACCTGTCACCAAGCAAAATTTTGTAGCTATCAAAATTATTTTTGATGATATCTACTGCTTTATCACAAAATTGATCATCCTTTTTACCTACAAACAATATTGATGAGGCCATACATTCACCTTCGATTTAAAATATCTAATAAGGATAAACGACAATATTTCACTCGTTGACCTACAAATATATAATTATATTAACAATAATTGAACCATGAAAATCGGATATGTATTTTCAAATTTACTAATGGGTGGAATACAGTCGTTTTTTACTGAAATAGCTGTCTCATTCAATGAATCAAAAGAAGTCAAATATACTTTGCTCGACGACAAATCAGCTGACCCAATATTAACAAACCGTATTGGACATATTCAAAGAGTATCTAAGGAAGAATTACTTGAGTGGAGTGACATTATTAATTTTGACGGCATTATCAATAATTCGGACAAACAATTTTTCAAACCTAAATGGAAAAACACATTAGAATATCTCGGATCAGCAAGACACTATTCTATTTTTGAAAGAATCTTTAAGCCTAACCTCTCTCCACACATAATAGCATGCTCAAAATTTGTGAGTAAAAGCTTGAAAGTTCCTAACCAAGTTATTTACAACGGGAAAGATACAAATTGGTACAAACCAATCAATTTAGAAAAAAAATATGATGTGGCAATTATAGGTAGAATGAGACCAATAAAAAACCACAAGTTATTTTTAGATATTTGCGAATTAGGCAACTTTTCATTTGTAACTATCGGCGGAACTCATCGCAGATTAGAAGGCCACATAAATGATATTGAAAAAATGTGTAGAGCCAAAGCTAGACCAGGAATTGATCATGTACCTGGATTTGTATCTGATAAAGAAGTTGTAAAGTTAATCAATCAATCTAGGATAGGGTTGCTACTAACTACCGGGCCAGAAGGTGGTCCTGCAGGAGCTGAATTCATGTCATGCGGGGTCCCATTAATCGTACGCGACACTGGAGGTTCAGCTGAACTTCATGAAGAATTACAGGAGTTAGTAGTACCATACGATGCTCCTCCTAGTATATATGTTGAGAAAATTAAAAAATACATGAATGACCAAGAATTACCGAAACGCGCACGTGATACAATATTGCAAAAATATTCTAGAGACAAAACCATTTCACAATTTGACGATCTTTATACCAATATCTCGATAAAGAGTAAAAAGTAATGAAAGCAGTAATATTAGCTGGTGGACTCGGAAGTCGCCTAAAACCCTTTACAGACAAACTACCTAAACCGCTTTTGCCAATTAACGGCGAGCAAACTGTATTAGAAATACAGATACAGCAACTTAAAACCCATGGCGTTAAAGATATATATATAGCGACAAATTACCTAGCTGACCTAATTGAATCACACATGGGAGACGGCTCAAAATACGGCGTTAACTTAACGTTCAGCAGAGAACAAAAACCACTAGGAACTTGTGGCCCTCTTAGCCTTTTGAAATCAGAACTTACTGAACCTTTTATAGTTATGAATGGTGATATCATAACAGATTTGAATTTCGAAAATTTGTATACCGAATCAAACCAATCAAAGTCGAACATTACAGTATGTACTAAAGAATTGGTAAGACCTTTTAACTTTGGAAACGTTATAGTCAAAAACAATGAAATAATTGAAATACAGGAAAAACCGGATATGAGGTTTTTGATAATCGCAGGTGTTTATTTTATGAAACCACCAATATTGAATTACATACCAGACAACAAATATTACGGAATTGACAATTTAATACAATTTTTGCTAAACAAATCAGAGCCTATATCTACTCACCTCATTAAAGAATATTGGATCGATGTTGGAAGTTTTGAAGATTTAGATAAAGCAAGAAAGGATATTCGTAGCCGCAACTCATGACAGTGAGTCGTTTTTAAATTCGGATATACAAATTTTTAATGGACACAGAAAAAAAAATTAAAAAAACGATTATCATCACTGGCGGCGCTGGGTATATAGGTTCAATTGTCACCAAAACATTATTGCAAAATAATTACAGGGTTATATGCATTGACAATCTAAGATACGGAGATAAAGGTATAATAAATTTATACACCAATCCAAATTTTACTTTCAAAAATATAGACATAACAAATCATGGTCTAATTGCAAATGTATTAAATAATACTCCAGATTGTTATGCTGTAGTCCATCTGGCAGCGATTGTTGGCGATCCAGCTTGTAAATTAGAACCGGAATTAGCTGGAAATAATAAATCTCACGAGCTCTATCAATTTGTTAGAAAAATCTATTCAATGCTCTATTGGAAGATTCATATTTGCTTCAACATGTAGCAATTATGGCAAAATGACCAACACAGACGGCTATGTATATGAAACTACACCACTAGCCCCTCTGTCACTCTATTCAGAACTTAAAGTTAAAGTTGAAAATTACATTCTAAATGAAATCACAAAAAGTGAAGAATTCAGTCCAACGTGTTTAAGGTTTGCCACAGTGTTTGGAATTTCACCAAGAATGAGATTTGATCTAACTGTCAATGAATTCACAAAAGAAATTGCTATAGGGAACAAATTGGTTATTTTTGGAGAACAGTTTTGGAGACCATACTGCCACGTAACTGACTTTTCATACGCCATATTAAATGTATTGAGCCAACCTAAAGAAAAAACAGCGTATCAAGTATACAATGTGGGAAACACCCAAGAAAATTACACTAAGCAAATGATAGTTGATTACTTGAAAAAATTAGAACCGAATTTGAATGTAGAATATGTTAGCAAAAATGAAGACCCGAGAGATTACAAAGTTAATTTTGACAAAATAAGTAGAGAATTAGGATTTAGGACATCGAAAACAGTATTTCAAGGCATGTCAGAGATATTTTCTAAAGTCAGAAATGGGTATTTCGGTGATGTAAATGATCAAATTTATTACAACACTCCATACAATTCTACAAAATAAATTCTACAATGAAAAAAATCGCTGAAAATCTAAATGAACAAAATTTCATACCCTTATGTGAACCATATATTTCTGGCAATGAATGGAATTACATAAAAAGCTGTCTTGACGACAATTGGGTTTCTTCAATTGGAAAATATGTAGATGAATTTGAAAAAAAAATAGCAGAATATACAAACTCGCTCTATGCGATAGCTACCGTAAATGGCACTGCCGCCTTACACATAAGTTTACTGATATGCGGAATCAAACCGAATGATGAAATACTTACATCAAACTTAACATTTATATCACCAGCGAATGCAATCCGCTACGTAGGAGCTTGGCCGGTATTTATAGATGCAGAGCCCAATCATTGGCAAATTGATATAGACAAACTCACTGATTTCATAACTAACAAGTGTAAATGGGAAAACGGTTCCTTAATAAACAAAATATCAAAAAGAATAGTGACCGCAATACTTCCAGTAAACATACTTGGTCACCCAATAGATATTGATTCCATTAAAAAAATCGCAGATAAATACAACCTTAAGATAATAGAAGACTGCACTGAGAGCCTCGGGGCTAAATATTACGGCAAAATTTCAGGATCTGTATCAAATGTTTCTTGCTTTAGCTTTAATGGGAACAAATTAATCACAACTGGTGGTGGAGGTATGATAGTAACTAATGATCAAAAGCTTGCTGAATATGCGAAACATTTGACGACTCAAGCAAAATCTCCCGGTATTGAATATATTTATAATGAGATTGGATATAACTATCGACTTACCAATTTACAGGCAGCAATGGGAGTTGCGCAAATGGAAAAAATAGACCAATTCATAAATTCTAAAATCAAGATAGCTAAAAAATACAATTCCTCTTTACAGAATATCCCCAGCGTTACTACTATGAAAGAAGCATCTTGGGCCGAAAGTGTTTGGTGGATGTATACAATTTTAGTCGGTGACCATAATGATGATTCTTCTCGGAAATTGTTAGATATATTGGATAAGCAAAATATACAAACACGTCCCATTTGGCAACCAATGCACTTGAGTCCTGTACACTTCGATAGCCAATCAACAGATTGTTCCGTATCAGAAATATTATATAAAAAAGGGTTAAGCCTACCTTGTTCGGTAGGACTTAATGAAAATGATCAAAATTCAGTTATCTCCAAAATACTCTTGGCTTTAGACACCAAAATTTAATCGATTATTTATTTAGCATCTAATTCATATTCAAAACATTCATGCAAACTGCAATACATCTATTCGTAATTTGGAATCGCGCGGAAAAATGGCGAAATAGAATAATCGATGACTTAAAATCGAAGTTCATCGTTAAGGAAACTTATGAAATCAAATGGGACTTTGATTTGTTTGGTGCTAACCTAGCTAGATTTTATGGTTCTAAGTTACCAACTAATTCACCAAAAGAAACGCGTATTGGGAGGGGTCCTTTCACTCTTGTGATTGTTGAAGATCAAAATCCTAATCTACAGGAACGTCGCACCCGCACAAACAAGACCGAAGTGGTTAACACCAACATATTTGATTGTAAAACTAAATATCGGCAATGGACAAAAGATGAAACAGGTATACCTGACTTAATTCATTCCAGCAACTCGATTAAGGAAACCAACAGAGACTTGAAGTTACTTTTGGGTGCCAATACGGATGAATACCTAAATAAATCTGATTTGAAAAAATGGGACGAAATAATACAAAAATTATCTTTGAACATAATTG
>MDTE01171101.1_pt1 | contig 17707 bp, 20 predicted proteins | sample 811231 | NCBI WGS metagenome assembly MDTE01 (sample SAMN05326651, study PRJNA326480) | marine metagenome | isolation source: seawater | place: Indian Ocean: Red Sea | collected 2010 | reverse complement strand
GGCGGCTTAGGTATAGAAGTATTAAGAGCTATGGGCCAATTGAGAGAAGGAGAAGCTGTGATTGCTGGTAGTGCAATAGTAGTCTTAGCAATTATTATTGATAGAATCTCTCAAGGTTATGTCGATAAAAGATCTTTATAGCAAGTTTTGGCTTTAATTTACGGCAATTTATTTCAATGCTGATTTATAAATCTTAGTGTATTACAAATGCAAATACTGTTGAAATATATACCCTGAAAGAGTATACGCCATTAAGTAAATCACATACTTTTATTATAATGCCTTCTTTTTTTAAAAAAAGCTTGTCACAGGTATGTACAACTTAATAACAGAAACACTAAGCCATACCCCCATCAACTCATATATAACAGTTAACAACAAGAGACATGCTTTGAACTTGATGAGCAATTTAAAATTTTCACTAGGATAAGATACAGGCAATTGTCGAGAAACATGTTTCCAATTTTGTTATAATTTGCACATGAAACTAACCATACTGCTTATAGCTATCTTCTTAATTCCAGGATGTGCTAGTGGTGATTCAGCATCTGATTCAGCTACACGAGGAGCAATCAAGCAAGCGCAACCTTTATATTCTGGCACACTGTTTGTTTCACCAGACATATTGAATGATTCTGACCCATCTTTGTTTGTGTCACTAGAGAAAATTTCAGATGCACCAAGAAGAATGTTTGATAGAAGAAATGATATGAATGAATCATATGGTGGCGGTAAATGGATAGAGACAGTTCCGTTTTTATTTATTGCGTATTTTTCTGATGGACAAGAAATTGAAGTGCAGGTAAATAAAGAATTTGAAAATGCATATGCAGCACAAGAGGTCACCTTACTATATCTAGATGCTATTGGTAAATTACCCTCATTGTTCAGAAAAGATGTTGAAACAATCTGGCTGCATAAAGGCACGAAAGGCTTTGGAGGGGGTAATAATAATTTATTAATCCACCATGGTAGAGGATTAGAATATATGCAAGATGGCCTATTAGAGGAAGCATTTTTACATGAAGCATCGCACACTTCATTAGATCAGGGTCATGCTTCTTCAAAAGGGTGGTTAGCAGCTGTGCAAGCTGATGGTGGTAATTTCATCTCAGATTATGCAAAAGAATACCCACAAGGAGAGGACATTGCAGAAACATTTCCAATATGTTTTGCTGTGCAGTACAAACCAGAGAGTTTGCAGAAAAGCGATATTGAGAAAATTAAAAAATTTATCCCAAATAGACTTGCCTATTGTAACAAGGTTTTTGAAATGTATGGTATGTAATAATTATGCTTAATAAATTTTTATTATGGTTTAAAAAACAATATAGGAATATCTATTACTGTTCTGTATGTGATGTGAAATTAGAGAGAATCAACAGCTTTTTAGATGCTTTCTTCTCACTTAAATATAAATATAAATGTCCAAATTGTGGAATTGAAAAAAGTATTCGAGCTAGATGACAGCAAATTGTGCGCACAGAACTGTATATCTTAAAGATATTCAATAACAGTGCCTCAGGTTGTAGGAATTAAATTGTGTCTAGCGTTCTTCTCTTGGTCGAGCTTCGTTTACTCGGAGATTTCTGCCTTCCATTTCAAAACCGTCTAATTCTGCGATAGCTTTCTTGCCATCCTCATCAGACATTTCAACAAACCCAAATCCTCTAGGCCTTCCACTTTGCCTATCAGTAGGTAAAAAAACTGAAATGACTTCGCCATGAGCTTCAAAAACTTTTTGGAGATCGTCATTTGTAGAACGAAAGGGAATGTTCCCAACATAAATATTCATCATTAGCCTTCACTAATTTTTTAACAAGAATTAGATTGCGTGTCTTTGTGCTTACCAGCAAGCGATAATTTTGTTAAATGTGAAACTATTTTTTTTGGTTGTTTAAATGCAACATGCAAAATTGGTAGAATCTATTTTGTTACATCGGAATATAATTTATGCCAATCGTTCTTACGCAAGAAATGAAAGAAAAAATCGCTAATGCGTTAAATGAAAATTATCCTGTTTTGATATCAACCGTTGATCAAAATGGACAGCCGTGGCAATCATTCTATGGTAGCACGCATGTCTTTGATGAGAGCTCATTAGCGTTTTGGATCAGAGATCCGCAGGCACGAATGATTACACGAATTGAAGCCAATAGTCCTATTTCATTTTTGTATAGAAACTCAAAAGAAAAGATTATTTGGCAGTTTCATGGCAATGCTGAAATAGTTAGCGACGAAGATCTCACCAACGTAATATACGAAGGCATTCATCCAGGAGAACAAGCAAAAGATCCTGATAGAGAGGGATATGCCGTTCTTGTAAATATCACCCTTGTATTACAGGGTAGCAAAATATTGATGGAGCTATAAACAATTATTTAGTGCGCAATCTTACAATTCCATAGTTTAATGAAAAAATTTATGTACAAACGGTATTTTTGTTACATAAGCGACAACCACACTAAAGATCACAGTGCCTAACAATACAATAAACACATTAAGTTCTGTATAGCGACCAATTAAAATCAGTGCAGCATCTTCAAACAAATGCAATACACCAATTACAAGACTCACAGGTATGATGCCTTTCAAGTCCGTCACCTTTCTTAATTACACTAAAATAATTCTAATAGGTTTAAAGAGATAATCAATAACGCTGTTATGTATTTATTGTAAATGATAAGCTTGTAATTAATTTGAAAGGAACTAATCATTTCTAACCAAGTAGATCAACCAATGGATTTCATAACTGCTGTTAAAGTGTGTTTTAGAAAATTTGCTGATTTTTCTGGCTATGCTTCTAGAAGAGAGTATTGGTTTTTTTTCTTATTTACATTCGTAACAAGCATATTAGCTGATGCCTTAGATACCACCTTCTTTATTAATTCACCTGGATCACTCACAGGATTTGGTCCATTAAGTCAAATTCAATTAATTGTTACATTTATACCGGGTATTGCAGTTGGTGCTCGTCGATTACATGATACAAATCGTTCTGGTTGGCGACAATTATGGCTCATAACAATTATTGGAATTTTTTTCCTATTCTATTGGTATGCGCAAAAATCAACGAGAAACGAACATACAGAATAACTATTTATGCATTTAGAAAATAATTGCAAGCGCTATATTAGAACCCTATTTTGGCTTAGAAGAGGCTAATTCAATGAAGAGAATTAAACCATTTTCATTTTTTTTAATTTGGGTGTTTGGATTCTTTGCTTTACTTTCTTTTGATTTATTTATGGAAGGCATAGTATTTGAATGGCTAGAGTGGAATGGAACTGCAAAAAATGATTGGTTTTTTGCTTTATGGTGGGGCTTTGTTGTAGTTTGGTTTATATTCGGAATTAAAATCTTGTATGAAAAAGTTATAAAAAATGAAAACAAAACATAAAATACTAATTGTAGTTGTCGCAGTAATGATTTTCACTCGTATTGGCTGTGATGGTGTTTTACTTTAATTAATTCGTATTAATTCGTGCAATTTTATATAAAACACATAACAGGTCCAAAAAAACATTTTTTTAAAAGTTTGGTGCATTTTTTGGTGCATTTTACATAAGAATTAACGGTATATACAATTAATTTATTTATTTAGACCATTACATTATTTATCTAATAAACAATGCTAACAGATTAGAAAATTAGCTATTGACATAGCTTATGTTTTTCTAGAACATGGATCTGGGCCTCTAGCTCAGTGGTAGAGCAGTTGACTCTTAATCAATTGGTCGTGGGTTCGAATCCCACGGGGCCCACCAGAGTATTTTTTTAAATACAGTATTAACTGCTAGACATCACGCTTCACAAAGACAGCAGACTGTGCGATAGCATCTGGTTCTTTTGCAAGTGCAGCCTGGCATGATGAGTTACATGTCACTTGTTGAGGCTGAACGTTATCACCAAAAATACGTTCACAGTCTCGTCTGGCACAATGTACCAGCTGGACATCGTTCCAATGATTTTCATAATCTTCTGCGAGTGATTTCCACAGGTAACCTCGTAAGTTTTTTGGTGCTATCTCAAAGGTAGGGTGGTAACCATCATCATCGGTCATTAACCCGACTTCACAGTGCAGACGCACTTCTTGGCTAATCTCATTGAGTTGTTCAGCTGTGGGCTCTTTGATGCCTTCATAGAATTTGTAAAACTTCTCAGCAAGTTGCCAGTAGTGATGTAAATACAATTGACCGTTGCCTTTTTCTAGTTCTCCCCAATGGGTAATCCATCCTTTAAAATAGTCTTTCATTGCTGCATGAATAGCGTTATGCATTTTTTTAGCATCAGACAGGCCTTCGGGACCAGCAACAAACATTTTTTTTGCACACATGATTGCGTAATCGTCTGGTGGGTTGCCTGTGATGTCCATGATGATTTCGTATACCCTAGCTAATTCGGCACTTGCATTAAACTTGTCTTTATCAAGTTTAAAATGAATAAGCTCTGTTGGGTGATCTTGATGAAAGCCAACTGATGGAGCATCAAATGGCTTAATATACCAGTTATGTTCTACGGTATCTGATGGATGATCGTCTGCATACGCAGACGTTGTCCATTCATAGCTGTCGTATTTTGACCATTCCATACTCATTATTATGACTTATTGAAACATTGATTGAATAGTGGCACTTACATAATCTGCAAGAATAACTTTTGACTCATCCCAGCTGCTACCATAAATGATTTCAAATGCTTCATCAAAAGTTTTGCCTAGACTTAGGTAGGTATAGAGGTCCATTGCGGAATAGGACCCTGCAATGGCAGATAATGCCTCTGTAGTCAGATAGCCGATGGAATAACCTAAAACATAATCCTGCCTACCAATACATTGCGGAGGGTAGCTGTCATCATAAAATGCAAGAATCCACTCTTTTGAATAATCTTCACCAGGTGGGCGCTGATGCCTGGCTTTTACTTGATCTTGACGCATATCCAGGTATGCGTCATATGTAGCTAAGTTCACACTCAGACCAGCAAAATGTGCCAATCCTTCATTCATCCAACATGGACCAGATTGATTCGCGCTTTCTTGTGGGTTACGAGCCAAGTTAATCCATTGTGATGCAACAGCTGTGTGCGTAAACTCATGTACTTGTAAGGGGCCATACCGATACGCATCACGTGCATCAGGTGCATGTACGCCTAATGTGCCTAATCCAGTTTCAGCATCTGGCTGTAAACCTGAATTTGCACCAGTACACTTGCCGTCTCTACAAGGAGCCTCAGCTCGGTCTGCTCGAAATCCCATGCCCACTATGACATCTTTTGCCCATTGCAAGTCATCAAAGCTATACAGCATTGCAATGTATTTTTTCGGCATTTTATACGGAGACCAGAAATCAATTGCCTGTTGAAATGCTGATTCGCTGTCATCAAAATAGAGTTCTGTTGTTGGCCCCACCATCACGTCAAGTGGCAAGGTGCCTTTGCCTTGAGCTGATTGTAAAAGTCGCTGCGAGTCATCCCACGCAATTTTTGGAATATTCGCTGATTGCTCTTTTAAATTGTTGATGGTAATAAAGCTTGGATGTTCTCGGCGTTCATATGCCTGGATAACAGGTGCTGGTTGTGCAACAGGAGGAGGTGGTGTTGATTTTGGCCGTTGGGTAGTGGGCCGAGTGTTTGCCGGTGCAGGAGTTGGTGCAGGCGCTTTTGTTTGGGGTTGTGCAACAGGAGTTGTATTCTTTGGTGGTTGCGTAGCGGGCTGCGTGTTTGTCGGCGCAGGAGTCGGTGCAGGAGCTTCTGCAACTGGCTGTTGTGCAACTTCTTGAGTCGCATTACTGCCGCATGCTGCAAACAGCATGAACGATGCTATGAATAATGCATTTGTGACACTTAAAGATTTCATTGCATATTTCCTTAACATCTATATTACATTTAATAAGGACAATGTCTACAATTCGACGAACAACAAGGTCGTTGTTTTAATGCATATGCTGTCATAACCATCAAGCCACTTTGCGGATCGCGATAAAATGGTTTTTTGGAATTACATGCAGCCTCGTGTAATTCCTTAATTTGTTCTTCAATATCCATGTAATATAGCGTCTATAATTTACATTCTAGTTACTTTAAGTCGGCCATACGTACTAAGCAACAGACAGACAACTATCATAGCTAGTACTGGAATTGGTGGACCATCATACCAGCTATCTTGTAAGTTGGCAAAAATAAATGCTCCAAGCATACACGTTGCAAAGATAATCTCACCCAATAGAACAACGCGCGCAGAGGCAACATCTTTTAGTGTGCTAGCAAGTCCAAGGATGACTCCAACACCGATTGCATGACTGAGGATCATAATTGCTAAGATTTCAGCTGTAGCCGTATGGTTTGCTGATGCTCCGTCTGGAAGCCAAGATCCACCCATGATGCTTAAATATAACCCAACCATCATCAGGATGTGAAGGGTAGCGCAAATTCTTAATATGGTAGCTATTCCCATGATAATACTCCTATGTATTTGTTGATCGATATATTCAAAATACTACAATCGAGTGCAGCTATTCAATAATATCTAGTAATATTCGAATCACATTATCGACACTAAAGATATCACATCTTACTATCTCAGTATGAACATTCTTGTTATCGGCAGCAGTGGATATATTGGCTCTCACTTAATCGATAGATTGAAATCTACATCTCATACAATATTTGCGTCATCTCGCAATGTACAGGTCATTGAAAATCGTGACTGGCAAGGCGTTAATTTAATTTATTGCGATTTATTTGATCCTGCGTCCATAGATGTAGCTTTACAGAAGATAGATATTGTTTTTTATTTTGTGCACTCTATGGCTGCTGGTAGTAGTTTTGATGCATTGGATAGAGAAGCAGCGCATAACTTTAAGCATGCTGTAAATAAGTCTAATGTACAACAAATTATATATCTTGGAGGATTGCAACCTACAAGCGACCCGTCAAAACACTTGTCATCTCGAAAAGAAACAGGAGACATTCTTCGTGAATCAAATATACCTGTTACTGAACTTCGTGCAGGAGTTGTTGTAGGAGCTGGTTCTGCTGGCTTTGAAATGATCCGGGATCTAGTTTATCATCTTCGTTTTATGATCACTCCTAAATGGGTTCGTTCGATCACACAGCCAATTGCTTTACGCGATTTACTTGAATATTTAGTGCAAGTAATCGGAAATGATGCCACGTACAATGAAATTTTTGATGTTGCAGGGACATCAACTATTCGATACCAAGACATGCTCAAAGAGTTTGCTAATGTTGTTGGCAGGCCATTGATTATTTTGCCAGTACCATTAATTTCACCAAGGCTATCTTCTTATTGGCTAGATTTTGTTACTGCTGTGCCTAAAGATATTGCCAAACCGTTAATATATGGATTGCGGAATGATCTTATCGGCGATAGTACTAAAATTAAAAAAATTATTGATTTTCCTTTAATGAATTATACGCAATCAATAGAAAAGGCACTGGAAGATGAACAAAATAAAAAAATGTCTTCGAGGTGGACAGAAAACGCAATATTTTTCAATCAGTATAACCCAGAAAACTCATTCTTTAGTAAAGACTACACTGTTAAAGTAGAAACTGATATTGCAATAGAGGACTTGTGGTCTGTTGTTTCTTCTCTTGGCGGTAAAAATGGCTGGTATTATATGAACTGGCTTTGGAAAATACGAGGAGTTTTAGATCGACTCATTGGAGGTATCGGACTACGAAGAGGGCGAAGACACCCAACGCAAGTTAGAATTGGTGATACGATAGATTTTTTTCGAGTAGGTAAAATTGAAAACAGAGATGATGTTAAAAGTTTGGTTTTGCTTGCTGAAATGAAGGTACCAGGTTCAGCAATATTAGAGTTTAAAGTTAACTCATTAGATGATCAAAGAAACGAATTTGTGACAACAGCTCGCTATCATCCAAGTGGAACAATTGGCTTGCTGTATTGGTATGTATTATTGCCTGTGCATAGTGTTTTATTTAAAGGAATGGCAAGAGGAATATTGAAAAATGCCTAATCAAAAGCATGTGTTTCAATTAAAATTAATATATAATTACCTTGTTTTGCCGAGGTGATGGAATTGGTAGACATGCGTGATTTAGGATCACGTGCTTCACGGCGTGTGGGTTCGAGTCCCACCCTCGGTACCATTAATTTTATAATTAATGATTGAAATTGTATGTATATATTTTTGAGAATCATTCTCAAAAAAAAGTTGTTATAGTGAAATACTGAGTGTTGAATTTTTTTTCAATAGCTTTATAATGAACCAGTATCCGATAAAACTATCCATTATGTAGGAGTGAATTATGGCAGAATCAACAGCACTATTAGAAGTTAAAGATCTCCATGTGTATTTTTATGTTCCAGAAGGTACCGTTAGAGCAGTTCGAGGCGTTACTTGGGATCTACAGCCTGGAGAAACACTTGGGCTTGTTGGTGAATCTGGTTGTGGTAAATCAGTAACTGCGCTTTCATTATTACGACTTATACCAAATCCACCAGGCAAAGTTGTTCAGGGGGAAATTTTATTTGAAGGTGAAGATATACTCAAAAAATCAATGAGTGACATGAGAGATATACGCGGTAATTCTATTGCAATGATTTTCCAGGAGCCAATGACTTCATTGAACCCTGTATTAACAATTGGACATCAGATTACTGAAGTTTTGGACATTCACTTAAATGTTTCTGAACAGGACAAACATGATAGAGCAATTGAACTTTTAGAATTGGTTGGTATTCCAGATCCAGAAAATCGTTTGAATGACTATCCTCACCAATTTTCTGGTGGTATGAGACAACGAGCAATGATTGCTATGGCGCTTGCTTGTAATCCAAAAATCTTACTTGCTGATGAGCCAACAACGGCATTAGACGTGACCATTCAAGCTCAAATTCTTGATGTTATCAATGAATCATCAAAGAAGCTTGGCACAGCTGTTGTACTAATTACACACAACCTTGGTGTAGTTGCTAGGTATGCTGATAGAGTTAATGTAATGTATGCAGGACAAATTATTGAACGTGGTTCAGCTGAAGCTATTTTTTCCAATCCTTTACATGCTTACACAAAAGGCTTAATGTCATCAGTGCCAAGATTAGATGAAACTGAAAAAGTACGATTAAATACAATTGAAGGACAACCACCGTTGTTACTTCGTGAAATTGATGGGTGCGCTTTTGCTGCAAGAAATCCAAATCGCGATCACTGTTTAACAGACAGGCATCCAGTATTAGTTGAAAAAGAAAAAGATCATTGGGTAGCTGACTGCCCAGGATGTTTAATGTAGATCTTAATTAGGAGTAAATTATGGCTGAATCAACAATTACCGATGAAAAGATTTTAGAAGTCGAAGGACTTCGAACTTGGTTCCCTGTGAAGCGAGGCATTCTCAATAAACATGTTGGAGACATTAAGGCTGTTGATGGCTTAAATTTCTTTGTTCGAAAAGGTGAAACATTAGGCCTTGTAGGTGAATCTGGCTGCGGGAAATCTACAACTGGAAGATCAATCCTACAACTCATTAGGCCAACTGCAGGCTCTGTAAGACTAGAAGGCAATGAATTAACTGAGCTTGATGGTGAGGACCTTCGTTCATTCCGTCGAAGAATGCAAATGGTATTTCAAGACCCGTATTCTTCACTAAACCCACGAATGAGCGTGTTCGACATAGTAAGTGAACCAATGATGATTCATGGGCTCTACAAGGGTCAAGAAAGAATTGATCGCGTTTCATACCTTCTTGAATCCGTTGGACTGAATCCATTTTATGCAAAGAGATTCCCTCATGAATTCTCAGGTGGTCAACGTCAACGTATTGGTATTGCTCGCGCTTTAGCTTCTGAACCAGACCTCATTATTTGCGATGAACCAGTTGCTGCTTTAGATGTGTCAATTCAAGCACAGGTTATTAATCTATTGGAAGACCTGCAAGTTGAGTTTGGTTTAACCTTAATATTTATTGCTCATGACCTTGCTGTTGTACGACATATTTCAGATCGAGTTGCAGTGATGTATCTTGGTCATATGATTGAACTGGCAAGTTCAGCTGATTTATACAAGAATCCAAAACATGCTTACACAAAAGCTTTACTTTCCGCGATTCCTATTCCAGATCCTGTCGTAGAGCGAAAAAGAGAAAGAATTGTGCTTGAAGGAGATGTTCCTTCACCATTCAATCCACCAGATGGTTGTATTTTTGCTTCAAGGAACCCATCTAAAAATCACATAGAGAGTGGACAAGTTGATTTTGTTGAAATAGAGAAAGATCACTGGGTTTCAAATTGCCCTGGTTGCGTTGAATAAATTTTTGTATATTTGCTCCATAAAATAAAAACTTGGTACTATAGATAGTAAGTATCTGTATGTATTGGATTTACTCTTGCATGAATTAATTAGAAACTTTTCAATCATTGCCCATATAGATCATGGCAAATCAACACTTGCTGATAGAATGTTAGAAATTACAAATACTGTTGCGTCTCGGGAAATGAGAGCGCAAGTATTAGACAGACTTGATGTGGAACGTGAAAAGGGTATTACGGTAAAAGCACAAGCTGTACGCATGCAATATTCTTATAACAACAAACAGCACGAATTGAATTTAATTGATACTCCTGGTCACGTAGATTTTAGTTACGAAGTCTCCAGAGCCTTAGCTGCATGTGAAGGCGCAATTATTATTGTTGATGCTACCCAAGGAATACAAGCGCAAACATTTTCAACTATAAATAAAGCAAAGGAGCTAGGACTTAAGTTGGTGCCAGTTATAAATAAGATTGATGCACCTGCAGCTTATCCAGAACGGGTATCACAATCGATGCAAGATGCTTTTGGATTTGAGGAAAAGGATATTTTTTATGTATCTGCAAAAACAGGAGAGGGCGTTGAATCCTTAATTCAAGGAGTAATTGACCAGATACCACCGCCAGTGAAACCTGAAGAGAATTCACTAAAAGGACTAGTATTTGATGCGTATTATGATCAATTTAAAGGTATTATTTTGTATTTGAGGGTTATTGCAGGTCAATTATTAAGCAAGGACAAATGTTTATTATTTGCCCATAAAGAATCTTTTGAGCCTTTAGAAATAGGTTATTTTGGCCCTGATATGCAAAAATCAAAACTGTTAAATACTGGACAGGTTGGCTATGTTGCAACTGGGCTTAAATCATTAGATGGCTCTTTGCCTGGGGATACTGTAGTCAATATCAATGATAAAAATGTTGTGCCCCTAGAAGGCTATCAAGAATCATCACCTGTTGTCTTTGCAAGTTTTTTTCCAAGTGATGCTAATATGTATGAAAAATTGAAAGACTCATTAGAGAAATTGCATATGAATGACTCTTCTTTAATTTGGGAACCTATCACATCAAAAGCACTTGGATTCGGTTTTCATTGTGGTTTTTTAGGTCTATTACATATGGAAATTATTCAGCAACGACTTGAACGTGAATTTGAAGTCGAGCTTATTGCTACTGCACCTGCAGTCCAATATAAAGTTTTAGATCATCAAGGCAACACTAGTTATATTGATAGCCCAGCAAAATTACCATCAAAAGCTGATATGCGGACAGTTGAAGAACCTTGGATTGAAATCTCAATAAGCCTACCGGAAAATTATCTTGGTGCAATGATGAAGCTTATGGAAGAGCACAGTGCTGAATATGTTGCAATGACGTACTTGACTCCAAAAGATATAGACAAAAATATTGAGGCTAATGTTTTACTGCAATATCAGATGCCTCTTTCAGAAATGATTGTGGATCTTTATGATAAAGTGAAATCATACTCTCAAGGATTTGCTTCCATGAACTATACTCCGATTGGATATAGGGAAGCAAATATCGTTAGATTAGATATATTGGTAAATAAAGAAATCATTGATGCCTTGTCACTAATCCTTCCCTCAAATCGAGCAGTTGAAAAAGGAAAAAAATACGTAACTAAATTAAAAGAGTTGATTCCTCGTCAACTATTTGATGTACCGATTCAAGCAGCTATTGGCAGTAAAATTATTTCTCGAGAAACAATTAAAGCATTAAGAAAAAATGTTACTGCAAAATGTTATGGCGGTGATTTTACTAGAAAAAAGAAATTGCTAGAAGCCCAAAAAGCAGGAAAAAAACGAATGAAAACTCTTGGATCAGTAGACATACCTCAAGAAGCATTTATGGCTGTTTTAAAAATTAAGGATTAAATTATGTCACTTGAAATCGTTACACCAAAAATGAGAGGTTTTATTTCCTTATCAGCACATCCAGGCGGCTTAAAAAATCTTGTTAATAATCAGGTAAGCAGAACACCGATTATCAATGATGGAAAAGTGAATAATGCATTAATTCTAGGCTCAAGTATGGGATATGGCTTGGCATCTTCTATAGTTTCGTTATTTGGCTTTCAGGCAAATACGCTAGGTGTATGCTTTGAACGACCACCACAAAAAAATAAAACAGGTAGTGCCGGTTGGTATAATTCAGGAGAACTTATTCAAATAGCACAAGAAAACAATTTAAGTTTTGAGGTTTATAATGGAGATGCATTTAATGAATTAACTAAAAATACTGTTATTGATCATTTAAAATCAAATTATGGTAAAATAGATTTGTTAGTGTATAGCCTTGCAGCTCCTAGAAGAATCGACAATAAAAGTGATAAAGTATGGAACAGTACCCTAAAACCACTCAATAAGCCAGCTTTTATCAAAAATATCAATTTGCAAAATCATTCATTTGAAGAAATAGAAGTACAGCATGCATCAGATGATGAAGTGCTATCAACGATTAAGGTTATGGGTGGAGAAGATTGGCAATTGTGGATTGATATATTGAAAGAAAATAACTTACTAAGTGATAACTTCAAAACTGTCGCTTTTAGTTATATTGGCCCAGAAGTAACTGAAAAAATTTATCGTACTGGAACAATTGGTAAAGCTAAAGAAAATCTAGAAGCTACAGCTTCAACGATTAATGCTGATCTTCGTTCTTCATTATTACATTCTGAAGCTCGAGTCAGCATAAATAAAGCCATTGTTACACAAGCATCATCTGCTATCCCAGGGGTGCCATTATACATGTCTATGTTATTTCAATTAATGAAGGCTAATGAAACACATGAAGATGCTTTAGACCAAATTATACGCTTGTTTATTGATAAAAAATTTCATACGCCAGAGACTGTTGTTGATGAACATGGTCTTATTCGATTAGATGACTATGAACTAGAAGATAAAATTCAAGATGAAATAAAGAATAGGTGGCAAATGCTTACCGAAAATAATTATTTATCATTGATTGATCTTGAACAATATAAACAGGACTTCAATCAAATTTTTGGCTTTAGTGTAGATGGCATTGATTACACTAATCAAGTGGAGACAGATCCAAGATATTCTATAATGGATGTAGGTGAGTAGAATGCGCATTTTATCTTTGCATTACCCATTACCAAATGCTCAAATTGATAACAAAGATATCTTTAATGCTCCTTCGCTATTTGAATACGATGCAATTATTTTTCATCCATTAGGTTTTGAACAATCAATCTTGAATTGGCTTAAGGGAGATGAGGAATTTTATACTGCATCCGGAGAGAAGGTTGTCCAGGAGCTTTCTGGGAATAATGCGCGTAATATTAATGAAATTCTTACTCAAAGAAGAAATGAGATAGAGCAATTTTTAACAATGAATGGACTTTTAGTTACCTATGCTATACCTGAGATGTCAATTTTTGCTGAACAACAACATGCTGTTGAAATCCAAGGTAATCTTTTTTCACGATTATTCTCAAAAATTTTTCCACGACCAACTCTGCAAAATGAACTTGATGCACATGATGACCAATTTTCCACTTCTAGGTATGCACTTTTCAATTTGAATCAGGATGTTAATTTTTCAGAGCTAATTATTCCTGGTAGCGGATTTACTAATATGACAGTAAATGATTTAAATTATATTGATAATCAAATATTTCAAAACATACTGCATGAACATGCAGATAAAATTTCTTATCAGGGCTACTTTGATAATGACACTATGAACAACATAACAACCATGCAGCCTCTTCTCCTTACCGCTAAATCGGGGATGCCCATTGCTGCTTCTTTAGAAGCAATAAATGGCCAAATTGTCTTTTTGCCCAATTTTATTCAAGGTAATACTGATGAAGCAATGACGGAAGCACGCTTGCTGGTTGATGACATTGTATCAATTATGAATAAATAAAAATGAAGAACAAAAATCAACTCGACATTGATGTCATTAATAAAAATATACGAAATGATATCTTAAACTTTAAACCCAAACATGAATTAGGGCAGAATTTTATATTTGATGAAATGATTTTATCCAATATTGCAGAGGTATGTTGCCCTGTTGAAAATCAATCTATTTTAGAAATTGGTAGTGGTCCTGGCACATTGACGCATGAACTTGTTCAGAAAGGAGGCAGCGTTTTGGCTATTGAGATTGATGATAGATTAATTAATATTGCCAAGAAAAATCTTGAACATGACAAAAAAGCTACATTTTTGTGTCAAGACATTATGCAGACTGACATTACTGAACTATTTGACAAAAAATTGATAAACCCTCCATATATTGCTGCAGGTAATATTCCTTTTTACATTACGCAACCAATTTTACAAAAATTGCTATTTGCTGATCCTAAACCAACAAAAATTATTCTTATGACACAAAAAGAACTTGGCGAAAGGATCGTTGGCGGCAAAAACAAAGAATCATTTCTTTCCTTATTGGTTCAAATCTACGGTGTTGCAGAAAAAATTTTTGATGTCCCTGCAAGCGCTTTTTGGCCTATGCCAAAAGTAAATTCTTCATTAATTGCTATTACTCCAAATAAAGATAATGTATTTGATGATGATTTTATCTTGGATTTACTAAGTATAATAAAAATTGGTTTTTCAGCACCACGCAAACAAATACACAACGTATTTAAAATGTCATTAGATATCAGTACGAGCAAACTCGAGCAGATGCTATCTAGTAGCAATATACCATCCAAGGCTCGTGCACAGCATATCAACTTAGGTTCTTGGGTTTTATTAACTAAAGAGTTTCAAAATGAATTTTAAACCATGCTTCGTGATTTAAGGAATGTATATTAATGTTGACAATTAAATCACCAGCTAAAATAAATTTCGTACTAGAATTACTAAGTAAAAGAGATGACAATTTTCATAATATCTCTTCAATTATGGCTCCGATATCTTTATATGATGAAATTACTATCATTAAATCAAAAGTTAATTCTATTAATTATTTCAGTGATCTCAATGTTCATTTTGATAATGCAATCACACAAATTCATCATATCTGTGACTTACTTGCAGCTCGATCACCAAAAAGTTTTCCAGTAAACATTAACATTAATAAAGTGATACCATCTCCAGGAGGATTAGGGGGTGTTTCAAGTAATTTAACTAATATTATTATTGCATTAAATGATTTATGGGATATACGGCTAACTCAATCTGACCTTAAAGAAATAGCATCTCAATCTGGCAATGATGCTATATTTTTTGTAGATCCACATATTGCACAAATATCAGGAAAAGGAGAGATAATTACAAAATTAACTAGTAGCTTTTCTGCAAATATTGTAATTATCCCTATGCTCAATATTAAGATTCCAAACAATAAGACAAAATCAATGTATGCAAAATCGCTCAATCAAGATATGACAATGGGAGAGTATACTAATAATTTCATAAATAATTTAGGCGGAGTTATATCAGACGACAATCAGCCTTATAACGCTTTTGAAAGAATTATCGAAAGAGAATACCCTGATCAATATTTTGCTAATCAACAGATAGAACAATACATCCAGAAGAAAGTACACCTTTCTGGTTCTGGCCCAACAGTTTATTGTTTAACTGATAACAAAAATGATGCTGAGCAAATAATTGATCTTTTAAATCAACGAGATATACAAGCTTTTTTTGCTCAAATAATTTAGGTGCATTATGGAAGTATTTTTCTTAATAAGTATTTATTCTGCTGCAATCTTCTTGGTTACTTTAGGGCCAATAGTGATGTTTTTTATTAAATCAGAGAAAGTTAGAAGTTTTTGCAATAACAGGGATATTTCTCCTACGCTGTTTTTCTTCGTTGTTATCCATAGTACACTTGTTTTTTGTATTTTAATTAGTACTATTTTTGTCTTTGTAATAGTTTAAACATCCTAGTGAATAAAATAATATGAGCTTAATTTTAGACATGCATATTCACACAAAAAAGCACTCATCAGACAGCATGCTTGATCCCAATGAGCTATTAACAGAAATTCCTAACATGCCAATTGGTGGTATTAATATATGCGAGCATGATAAGGTTTGGAATAAACACGAAATTGAAGAGTATAAAGCAAACAATCCTAATTTTTTTTGTTCATTTGGCATTGAAGTAGCAACTGACTATGGTCATGTAGTTGCGATAGGACTGACTGAATATCTCAGTGGAATTCATCGACTGGAAAAACTTAAAGAAGAAATTGATAAGATAGGTGGCTTTATTTTTATTGCCCATCCTTTCAGATATGTTTTTGATAAAGTAACAGCAATGAGACAAGGTGCAACTAAATTTGAATTGACTCCAGCAGAAGCTGCTGAAATGGATGTATTTAAGCTTGTTCATGGTGTTGAAATTGCAAATGGAGGAAATACTGCCCAAGAAAATGAATTTGCGTATGAGGTTGCAAAATTTTTGAATTTAACAATCTTAGGTGGCTCTGATGCACACTCATTGTCAGGATTAGGCTATTATGCAACTAGAATTAATTCACAAATAAATTCTCAAGATGAATTAATTAGCGCACTACATGCTGGAGATACAGATGTAATGTCCTTAAATAAAGAAAAAGGCACATATGAAATATATCAGCCAGAGAGATAATTAACATACGTAGTAAATCATGGTTAGTGAATACATTGTTTTAGACCTTGAAACAACTGGATTAGATCCAGCCAATGATATGATCATTGAAATTGGTGCAGTAAAAATTCAAGACAATCAAGTTGTTGATGAATTTTCATCATTTGTGAATCCAGGAGTCAGTATACCTGACAATATTTCAAAATTGACAGGTATCTATGATAGTGATGTTGCAAATGCTGCCAGTCTTGATGAGGTAAGGCACACACTAGAAGCGTTTGTTGGCACGTTTCCAATCGTAGGACAGTTTATAAGTTTTGATATGGGATTTCTCTATGAAAATGATATTCGTTTTGCGAACCAAACGATTGATACTCGCGATCTAGCAATAATTTTATTACCAACTTTAAGCTCATATAGCTTGGCAAGTCTTGTCTCATATTTTGAAATAGATAATGTTAGCCCACATAAAGCTTTAAGTGATGCTAAAGCAACAGCAGATGTGTTTATAAATTTAAAAAATATGATTAGCAAGCTGGATTTCAAGTCACAGTTAATGATTTCCTTGCTTGCCGAGAGGTCTAATTCTGATTTGTCAGTTTTTTTTAACCAAGAAATCAATTTGAAAAAACTTTCCGCGTCTGGAAACAAATTTGATCAGCTTAAAGCTCTCAAAAATAGTGCCAGTAATTCAGAAATCAGTGAAATTGATAAAATTGCTTTTGATATTTCATTAAGTGATGTATTTGATAAATTAAATGATGACAAGTATCCATTGCTGTATGAACATCGTGCTGGTCAAATTCAGCTTGCAGATGAAATATT
>MDTE01004421.1_pt1 | contig 17707 bp, 13 predicted proteins | sample 811231 | NCBI WGS metagenome assembly MDTE01 (sample SAMN05326651, study PRJNA326480) | marine metagenome | isolation source: seawater | place: Indian Ocean: Red Sea | collected 2010 | reverse complement strand
TATGAATTTGGATCTGTTTTTAAAACTTTTACTTTAGCTGCTGCATTTAATAATGATAGCATTAATAGTAAAACCGAATTTAAGAATTTAGAAAAAAGTATTAAGTGTGGAAAAAATATTATTAGAGAATATGATGAAAAAATTCCCTCAGATCTTACTGCCGAGGAAATTTTAATTAGATCAGGAAACATAGGCTCAGTAAGAATAGGCCAATCCGTAGGTTTAGAAAATTATAAAAAATTTTTAAATGATTTGAAATTAATAAGACCCATTAATTTTGATATTGAAGAAGTTGGAGTACCAGTTGCTTTTAAATGGGGAAAATGTAAATTAGCGACTGTTTCATATGGTCATGGAATAACAACAACTATTTTACAACTGGCAAACGCTTATTCTATTTTAGCAAATGGTGGTTTTGAAATAAAACCCTCTCTTACAAAAAATGTTTCAAGCTATAAAAAAAAAAGAATTTTAAATAAAGATGTATCAAAAAAAATTATTCCAATATTAAGAAAAGTAGTTACTACAAAAGAGGGCACAGCATCTTTAGCCAATGTAGAGGGATATGAGGTTGCAGGTAAAACTGGTACTGCTCAAAAGAGTGCGATAGGCGGTTATTCTAAAAAAAAAATAAATACTTTTGCATCAATATTTCCAGCATCTAAACCGAAATATTCTTTAGTAGTGATGTTAGATGAACCAAAAACTAATAGTGATTATGTTTATAATTATAGAGATGGATCGGGTATAAGATATAAAGGAACCCCATTTAATACAGCTGGATGGACCACGGTAGAAGTAGTTGGGCAAATTATAGATAAAATTGGGCCTATTTTAGCCACAAAATATAATCAAGTTAATTAGAATGTACCTAGGTAATTATTTATCCAATATAAAGCCAAAATATAAAAAAATCTTTTTTTCAGGAATTTCTTTTAATAGCAAAAATTTGAAAAAAGATAATATTTTTTTTGCAATTAAAGGTAATAAATTTGATGGCAATAGATATATACCAATAGCAATTAAAAAAGGCTGTAAAATTATTGTAACTGAAAAAAGATTTAAAAAATATCAAAATGGTATCTTGTTCATATATACAAGGAACGTAAGAAAGTTTTTAGCAGAATTTTCTTTTAAAATTAATGATAAAATTCCAAAGAATTTAATTGCAGTTACAGGCACAAATGGAAAATCCTCAGTCGCAGATTTTTATCGTCAATTATTACAATTGAATAAAAAAAAGGTAGCATCAGTTGGCACTCTGGGCGTCAAATCAAAAAATTTAAATTTAAATTTATCAAATACGACAATAGATCCAGTTCATTTAAGTAAAATTTTGGAAAAACTCAAGAAGCAAAAGATTGATAATATTATCATGGAAGCTTCAAGTCACGGCCTTGAACAGAATAGACTAGACGGGTTAAAGTTTAATTCTGGGATATTTACAAATTTGTCCCAAGATCATTTAGATTACCACAAAACTTTGAATAATTATCTAGAGGCTAAACTTTATCTGTTTAAAAATCTTATAAAGAATAAAGGTAACATAATTACTGATGCAGAAATATCTGAATTTAAAAAAATAAAAAAAATTGCAATCAAGAAAAATTTAAAGGTGTTAACTATAAATAAAAAAATAAATAATTTTCAAATTTTATCACATAGATTTGAGAGAGAATCACAATTAATTCGATTAAAATATAAGAATATACTTACAGATATCAAAATTAATTTAATTGGAAAAATTCAATTGAAAAATATTTTGATGTCAATAATAGCTGCAGAAAAAAGTGGATTAGATATCAAAAAGATTTTATCTGTTGTTCCAAAAATTAAGTCTGTTGATGGTAGATTTGAAAAAATTGGTAAATTAAAAAACAAATCTATTGTTATTCTTGATTATGCCCATACTCCCGATGCTCTGAAAACATGCCTTCTAAATTTGAAAGAACAATTCCCTAATAAAAAGATATCTTTAGTATTTGGGTGCGGTGGCAATAGAGATAGAGATAAAAGATTCAAGATGGGTAAAATTGCATCTCAATACTCAGATGAAATTTATTTAACTGATGATAATCCTCGATTTGAAAATCCTTTAAAAATAAGAAATGATATAAAAAAGGGAATTAAATTAAAAAATTTAAAAGAAATATCAAATAGAGCTAAAGCAATCAAATTAGCTATTGAAAATTTAAATTCAGGAGAAATTTTATTAGTTGCTGGTAAAGGTCATGAAAAAACACAAGAAATAGATGGAAATAAAAATTATTTTTCAGATAAAAATATTATTTTAAAAGAAATAAAGATTAAAAATTCAAAGTTATCTAATAATTTTAAATTGAATTTAATAAAAGAATTGTCTGGAATTGATAGAATACCAACTTCATTTTCTCTTGAAAAAGCAAGAATAAATTCCCAAGAGGTAAAAAAAAATGATATTTTTTTTGCAATTAAAGGGAAAAAAAAAGATGGAAATAAATTTGCCAAGGAGTCATTAAAGAAAAAAGCCTCAATTGTTATTGTTAATAAAATTCAAAAAAACTTAAATATTCGACGTCAAATAAAAGTCAAAAATACTCTGAAATTTTTAACAGAGGTATCAAAAATTTTTAGAGGAAATATTAATTCAAAAATTATAGCAATAACAGGTAGTTGTGGAAAAACTACACTTAAGGAGCTACTAGGAAATTCATTGAGTAAAACTTGCAAAGTAAGTATTTCTCCAAAATCCTATAATAATAAATATGGAGTACCTCTGAGCCTTTTAAATTTAGATTTAAAAGACGATTATGGAGTTTTAGAAGTTGGAATGGATAAAAAGGGAGAAATAGACTATTTAACAAAAATTGTTCGTCCAGACATAAGTGTAATTACTAACATTAATTATGCACATGCGAAAAACTTTAATAATATTAGACAAATAGCTTTAGCTAAGTCTGAAATTATAAAGAACACTAAAGCTAATGGTTTTATAGTTTTAAATGCAGATGATAAATTCTTTAAACTCCACAAGAAAATGGCTTATGACAATAATATAAATGTGATTTCATTTGGAATTAAAAGTAATAAATCAGATATTAAATTCTTAGGTATAAAAAGAAAAGAAAAACTTTTTGCTTTAAATGTATTAATTAAAAATATTAAAAGATATTTTTTAATTTCTAATGAATTCCAAAGCAATATTTATAATATTTTAGCAACTTTAGCAGTTATGAGTATTGATTTTGATATTAACAAAATAAAAGAGAATATCTTCCTTAATTTTAAAAATCCTGAAGGCAGGGGCGATTTTTCAAAAATAAAGATTAACCAAAAAAATATCAATCTAGTTGATGAAAGTTATAATTCTAACCCCCTTTCATTAAAATCAGCTATTCTCAATTTTGACAAAATTGAAACAAAAAAATCTAAAAAATATCTTTTAATTGGAGATATGTTAGAGCTTGGAGTTCACTCAGATAAATTACATAGATCAATAATTCCAATAATTAACAAAAGTAAGGTTGATAAAGTTTACGTAATAGGTAAAAAAATAAAGGCTATAATTGGCAAAATATCAAATTCTAAGAGAGGAAAAGTTTTATATAATAAGTCTGATATAATTAAATTGATTAGCAGTGAATTAAATAATAATGATTATTTAATGATAAAAGCCTCAAATGCGACAGGTTTAAATAAGATAGTGCAACAATTAAAAGGATTAAATTAGATGCTTTATCAATTTTTACTAAATTTTGTTGATACATTAAGTTTTTTAAATGTTTTTAAATATCTAACATTTAGAACAGGTCTATCTTTTTTTACATCATTGATAATAGTTTTAATTATTGGTGGTCCATTTATAAAATTTTTTTCAAATCAAAAAATATTAAATCCAATAAGAGATGATGGACCTCAAGACCATATTATTAAAAAGATTGGGACTCCTACAATGGGAGGTGTAATAATTTTATTTGGTCTATTGATATCAGTAATTCTTTGGGGCGACTTATCTAATATAAATATTTTGTTTTGTATTTATATTGCAATTTCTTTTGGATTACTTGGAGCATTTGATGATTATAAAAAAATAAAACACAGTAATTCATCTGGAATCTCCTCAAAATTCAAAATAATTTCACAAATAGTTTTTGCAATTATTGGTGTTGCATTTTTTGTTTATTATTCAGAATATCAAAATATTAATAACCTCTATTTTCCTTTTTTTAAAAATTTGATAATCAATCTTGGGTGGTTTTTTATTCCTTTTGCAGTGTTTGTTATTATCGGTTCATCTAATGCTGTAAATCTTACAGATGGTTTAGATGGTTTAGCAACAGTTCCAGTTATATTAGTTGCAGCTTGTTTTGCTTTTATAAGTTATGTAACAGGCAATATAGTTTTTTCAAATTATTTACAAATTCCTTACATAGAAGGGACAGGAGAAATCTCAATTTTTTGTGGAGCAATCATTGGCTCGTGTTTGGGTTTTTTATGGTTTAATGCTCCACCAGCCAAAATCTTTATGGGAGATACTGGCTCTTTATCTTTAGGTGGATCTTTAGGTGCTGTAGGAATAATAACGAAACATGAAATAGTATTGGCGATCACTGGTGGACTTTTTGTTTTAGAGGCTGTTTCAGTAATGGTTCAAGTAATTTCTTTTAAACTTACAGGAAAAAGGATCTTCAAGATGGCTCCAATTCATCACCATTTTGAAAAAAAAGGATGGGCAGAGTCAACTGTAGTAATTCGTTTTTGGATAATTTCAATTATTTTAGCAATGATTGGATTAGCCACACTTAAATTAAGATGATAAATGAACAATCAAATATTTTTATAAATAAAAAAATTTTAATTTATGGTTTGGCTAAAAGTGGAATTTCATCTTTTAATTTTTTAAAAAAACATAATAAAGTATTTTTATTTGATGACTCTAAAAAATTAAAATTAAGTAAATTACTAAAAAAAAAAATTTTATCTATCAACGAAATTAAAAAAAAAGAATTTGATCTAATTATAATTAGTCCAGGCATTGATATTTATAAGTGTAAATTAAAAAATTTTTTAAAAGATAACAAAGATAATATTTATACAGATTTGGATGTATTTTATTCTTTTTATAAAAACAACTGCATAACGATTACAGGCACTAATGGAAAATCCACCACATGTAAGCTCTTATATGAAATTTTTAAAAAACAAAAAATAGATGTAAAATTAGCTGGTAATATTGGATATCCCATCTTGTCAGTAAAAAATATAAGACCTAGAACTCTTTTTGTAATTGAAGCATCCTCTTATCAATTAGACTACAGTAGGTTATTTAAAACAAAAATCGCTGTTATATTAAATATCAAACCTGATCATTTGGAGAGACACAAAACTTTGAAAAATTATGCTGATGCAAAACTAAAATTAATAAAAGGTCAATTGCCAGGTTCATTAGCTTTTATTAACAGACACGACTTGAAGTCTTTAATTAGTTTAAAAAAAAATAATTACAAATGTAGAATAATTAAAGTTAATTCAAAAAAAAAAAATAAGGTTTTTTATAATAAAAAAAATAATTATTTTTCATCAGCATCAAATAAAGAAAATTTATCATTCGTCTTAGAAATTGCTAAAAAATTTAAAATTAAAAAAAAAATAATCAATAATGTCATTAAAAATTTTAAAGGTTTGAAATATCGTCAGCAGGTAATTTATCAAAATAAAAATTTATCAATAATAAATGACTCTAAATCTACAAGTTATTCTTCAACAATTGAAATGCTAAAAAAAACTCAAGAAATTTACTGGCTAATTGGAGGTATTCCAAAAAAAGGAGATAAATTTGTATTACCTAAAGTATATTATAAAAATATTAGAGCTTATATTTTTGGAAAAAATTATAAGAAATTTTATAAAGATTTAAAAAATAAGATTAAACTTAGTAAATTTCAAAATCTTAAAAAAGCATTAAATGAAATTTTTAAGAATATGAAAATTGAAGATAAAAAGAAAAAAATTATACTATTCAGTCCGTCAGCTGCATCATTTGATACATTCAAAAATTTTGAAGATAGAGGAATGTACTTCAATAAATTAATACGAAAACACATATATGGAAAATAGGTTTTATAATTATTTTTCATATTATAATTGGTGGAAGAATATAGATAAATTTATTTTGGGTATAATAATAACTTTATTTTCAATTGGTCTTTTTTTTTCATTGGTTTCCACATCATTAATTGCTTCAGACAAATTAGATACAAATAGTTATTTTTTTTTCTTCAAACATTTAATTTTTGTAACTTTGGGATTAATTATCGTATTTATTTTTTCATATTTGGATCAAAAATTTTTATTTAAAGCATCTATATTTATTTTTTTAATTTCACTTTTATTATTATTCTTAGTTCCGATTGTAGGTATAGAGGTAAAAGGTTCAAAAAGATGGTTAGAACTTTACTTTTTGCCAAGATTACAACCTATAGAGATAGTCAAACCATTTTTTATAATTATTTTAAGTCAAATAATGACCTATAAAAAAATTAGTAGTTATAGTTTTAAATTTATATCATCTTTTTTTTTAATGATGATGATTTCTGTATTATTGATTGTTCAACCAGATCTAGGTCAAACTTTATTAATAGGAATAAGTTGGGTGATAATTATTTTTATTTCGGGAATAAAATTAATTTTTTTAATATCAATTTCGTTATCAGGTATATTGTTGTTAATTTATCTTGTATTTTATATTCCAAAGTTTGAATATATTAAGGATAGAATTTTGTCCTTTTTTGATCAAAAAACTGGAACTCATAATTTTCAGTCAGACAAAGCTCTGGACTCAATAACAAGTGGAGGATTTTTCGGAAAAGGGATCGGGGAGGGCACTCTAAAAAACAGAGTACCAGAGGCTCATACAGATTACATAATATCAGTAATTTCTGAAGAGTTTGGGGTAATAGTCATAATTTTAATTTTAGTTTTATTTATAGTTTTCTTATTTTTAATACTTAAAAAAGTAAATTACGAAAAAGATGATAAGATAAAATTGATTCTAGTTGGTTCAATTAGTTTAATTTTGATGCAAACTATGATTCATATTGGAGTAAACATAAGGTTATTTCCAACTACAGGTATGACATTACCATATTTGAGTTATGGAGGCTCATCAATTATAGGAGTCTCAATATTGTCTGGTATAATTCTTAATCTAACCAAAAGAAATATAAATCGATGAAAAAAATATTAATAACAACTGGAGGAACAGGAGGACATGTAATACCAGCTAAAATAATTGCAGAACATCTCAAAAATGAATTTGATGTTTATTTTTCAATAGACATGAGAGGGTATAAATTTTTTAAAGATGATAAAAATTTATTTTTTATAATAAATACACCTAAATTAAATATTGATTTTCTAATACCTTTTAAAATTTTAAAAATAATTTACCTCATAATTAAATCAATGATTTATTTGAAAAAATTTAATATCGATAAAATAATATCCACAGGTGGTTATATGTCTTTGCCATTATGCATTGGTGGAAAATTGCTAGGCTTAAAGATTTATCTATTTGAACCAAATTTAACTTTAGGAAGAAGTAACAAATTTTTTCTAGGTTTATCTGAAAAAATAATTTGTTACTCTAACGAAATTAAAAATTTTCCGGAGAAATTTAAGAACAAGATCAATCTTATAGAGCCGCTAGTATCTAAAATTTTTTATGATACTGAAAAAAAAGATCAAATAAATAAAGTATTTTGTTTCTTAGTATTTGGAGGTAGTCAAGGTGCTAAATTTTTTGATGATTTGATTAAACACTCAATTTTTGATTTAAATAAAACTTACAAAATAAAAATTATTCAACAGACAAGCTTAAAAAATATTGATAACTTAAAAAACTTTTACTCTAAAAATAATATAAATAATTTTATATTTAATTTTGAAAAAAACCTTATCAATTTGATTAATCAGTCAGATTTATGTATCACAAGAGGTGGTGCCAGTTCTTTAGCTGAGATTTCAGCTATGAATAAACCCTTTATAGCAATTCCATTACCATCAGCCAAAGATAACCATCAAATGGAAAATGCAAAATTTTATGAAAAAAAAGAATGTTGTTGGGTTTTAGATCAAAAAACCTTAGAAAAAAAAAATTTTACTAATATTTTGTCTAATATTTTGAATGATAAATCTGAATATTTTAATAAGAAAGAAAATTTAAAAAGATTAAATTTTCAAAATTCGTGGAATGATGTTAATCAAAAGTTAAGAGAAATTATTGATGAAAATAGAACTAGCTAAAAAAGAAATCATTCATTTCATAGGTATAGGAGGTATAGGAATGAGTGGACTATCACTTATTATGAAAGGAAAAGGATTTAAGGTTCAAGGGAGTGATATTTCTAATAACAAAAACATAGAAAGATTGAAAAAAGAGAAAATAAAAATTTTTTTAGGTCACTCAAAACAAAATCTGAAAAAAGCAACTATTGTTGTTGTTTCATCTGCTATTAAGAAAAATAATCCTGAACTTAAAGAGGCTAAAAAAAAAAAAATTCCAATAATTAAACGAGGAAAAATGTTAGCCAGCTTAGTTTCTTTAATGAAAAATATTGTGGTTGTGGGCTCACATGGAAAAACTACCACCACTTCTCTTATTGCCTCAATTTTTCAAGAGACAAAACTTGACCCAACAATAATTAATGGAGGAGTAATAAATTCGATAAAAAATACTGCCAAATTAGGAAAAAGTGATTGGTCTATTTTAGAGGCAGACGAATCTGATGGTAGTTTTGTTCATATTTCACCAACTTATTCAATAATTACAAATATTGATAGAGAACATATGGATTTTTACAAATCTATGAACGAGTTAAAAAATTATTTTATTGATTTTGTAAATAAAACTCCTTCTTTTGGAAAATCATTTATTTGTATTGATGATAAAATTAATAATGAAATAATTAAAAAGATTAAAAATAAAAATTTTCTTACTTATGGCCAAAAACTTAATTCTAACTTTAGAATTAAAAATATATATCAAAATAAATTATTTTCTGAATTTGATGTTGAAGTAAATTTACCCAATAAAAAACTTCTCAAAATAAATAAAATTAAGATACCATTACTAGGTATTCATAATATTAAAAATTCAGTTGCCGCTTTAGGTATCACACTTACTGTTGGAATTCCTTTACAGGATATAAAAAAAGGTCTTTTAAATTTTAAAGGTGTTCAAAGAAGATTTAATAAAGTATTTAATTATAACGGTATTGATTTTTTTGATGATTATGCTCATCACCCAACTGAAATAAAGTTTGTTTTAGATGGAGTTAAAAAAGTTTTTCATAAGCACGATAAAGTTTGTATTTTTCAACCTCATAGAATATCTAGATTAAAAGATTTAAAAAAAGAATTCACATACGCTTTTAAGGATGCTGATACAGTAATTCTTTGCCCAATTTTTTCTGCAGGAGAAAAAATAAAATTAGGTTTTAATTACAATGAATTTGCTAAAGATATAATAAAAAATTCAAAGGTTAAATTATTTTTAATAAAAAATAAAAATCAACTAGCTAAATTTTTACTCAAGAATATGTATGGAAAAAAAATTGTCATTGGAATGGGCGCAGGGTCAATTTCTAATTGGATGAAAGATTTACCAAATTTAATTAAATGAAAATAGATGAATTAAAAGAGCTGTTATTAGATTTTAAATCAAACGTTGTTTTCAACCAAGATTTAAAAAATAAAAATTGGTTTAATATAGGTGGAAGATGTAAGGTTTTTTTCAAAGCTGAGAATCTTAATAATCTAGTTAAATTTCTTAAAATTTTAGAAAATAGAGAAAAAATCTCAATTATTGGCGCTGGATCAAATACCTTAATAACTGATGAAGTTTATGATGGAGTAGTGATTAAATTAGGTAAAAATTTTAATAAAATTTCGCTTTTAAATGAGAATATAATCATATCAGGTACAGCTGTTTTAGATAAAAATTTAGCAAATTTTGCCATGGAAAATAGACTGAGTGGATTCGAGTTTCTGACTGGTATCCCAGGAACAATAGGTGGAGGAATAAGAATGAATGCAGGTTGTTTTGGGAGTGAAATTAAAGATATTCTTATCTCTGTTCAAGCCTTAGATAGAATGGGAAATTTATCTACTATTCCCTCTGATCAGATAAAATTTGAATATAGAAATAATAATTTATCAGAAAATTTGATTTTTTTGAGCGCTTCTTTTAAGGGAGAAAAAGGAGATATTGATGAAATAAAAAAGAAGATCCAAAACATTAAATCTCGAAAAGAAAACAATCAGCCATCAAGAATAAAAACTAGTGGTAGCACTTTTAAAAATCCAGTTGGTCAAACAAATAAAAAAGCTTGGGAATTAATTAAAGAATCTGTACCAAGTAATTTAAATTTTGGAGATGCTTGTATCTCTGAAAAACATTCCAATTTTTTTGTTAATAAAGGCAATGCTTCATTTAAGGATATGAAGAAATTAATTGATTTTGTGTCAGAAAGTGTATTTAAAAAAACTGGTATTAGTATAGAAAAAGAAATCAAAATTTTAGAAAATTGAAAAAAAAAAATTTTAATTATTTCTGGAGGTTTCTCAAAAGAAAGAAAAATTAGTCTTGATACAGGTAAGCAAGTTTTTAAAGAGCTAAAAAAAAACGGTTTTAAAGTTAAAATCTCTGAACCTAATGAGCAATTAAGAAAAATAACAAAATCATTTAAACCTGATGTAATTTTTAACGCATTACATGGTCAGTTTGGTGAGGATGGTTATATTCAATCAATTTTAGAAAATATCAACATACCCTATACTCACTCAGGTGTAATTGCATCAGCGAAAGCTATGGACAAAATAATATCGAAAAAGATTTTTAAAAAAAATAAAGTATTAACCCCAAAATATATCAAATATTGTTTTAATAAAACAAAGTCAGATTTAATAAATTTAATCAATAAAAAATTAAAATTTCCAGTTGTTATAAAACCTATTAATGAAGGATCTAGTGTAAATGTTTTTATTTGCTCTAAATCAAATATTTTTAATAAACTAAATAGATTAAAAAATTATAAACAAATTTTGATTGAAGAGTTTATTCCTGGAAGAGAAATACAAGCTGCAATTATCGGTAAAAAAAAATTAGGAGCTATTGAATTAAAACCAAAAAGAAAGTTTTATGATTATGAAGCAAAATATAACTCTAAAGCAAAAACAGAGCATATAATACCAGTAGATTTACCTAAGAAAAAATACAATTTATTAATGAGTATAACTGAAAAAGTTCATAAATTACTTGGATGTAGGGGAGTTTCTAGGTCTGATTTTAAATATTATAAAGGTAAATTTTACCTTTTAGAATTAAATACTCAACCTGGAATGACAAAACTTTCTTTAGTTCCAGAAATATGTGCATATAATGGTATAAACTTCATAAGTTTAATTAAATTAATTTTAAAAGATGCGTCCACTAATAAGTAGAAAAATAATTATTTACTTATTTTTGTTTTTTTTTCTAGTAACTATAAACAATTTAAATCTTAAACAGTTTGATATTTTAAGTATAAATCAAATAGAAATCTCAGGTTTAGATATGTCAGAAAGTGAAAGAATAAAAAAAGATATATCGTACATAAAAAAGAAAAATTTATTTTTTTTAGATGAGCTGGAACTCAGCCAAAAATTCAATTCGAATGTAATTATTGAAAAAATTAATGTATTTAAAAAGTATCCATCCACATTAAAAATAGAAGTAGAAAAAACAAAGTTTTTAGCAAATATAAATAAAGATAACCTAAATTTTTATATAGGATCTAATGGTAAATTAATTAAGTCTAAAAAAACAAATCAAGAATTACCTTTTATTTTTGGAAATCCTGAAGCCAAAGAATTTTTAGATTTTAAAAATACAATAGATAAATCTAATTTTGATTTCAAAAAAATAAAAAATTTATATTACTTTAAATCAAAAAGATGGGATATTGAAACTCATAATGGTAATATTATAAAGTTATCAAATAATGATTTAATTTCTTCTTTAGATCTGTCTGCTAGATTGCTAAGAGATGAAAAATTTAAATTTTCCACTTTGTTAGATCTTAGACAAAAAAATCAAATCATTATAAATGAATAAAGATCTTGATTTTAGAATCTATTTATTAATTAATTTAAAAAAACTTACCATTATAGTTTTTGACTCAAGTAATCAAAATTTATATGAGGAAAAAATTGAAATTAAAAACACAGAAATTTCAGATCATTTTGATTTACTTAGAATTTTCTTGAAAAAAAATATTTTTAAAATAGAAAAAAAATTACAAAGATTTATCAATAACGTTTATATTATTTTAGAAAATGATGATTTTTTTTCAATTAGATCATCAATTAAATATAAATCAGAAAATAAAAAATTTCATGTAAGTGGTTTAAATAATCTTTTGTTTGATCTTAAAAACGAATTGATTAAAACCATAAATGAGAACGATATTGTTCATATTAAAATAGATAAGTTTTTAATTAATGATAAAGAACATCAATTTTTACCTGATGAATTAATTTTCAATGATATTTGTACAGAGGTTAGGTTTATTTGTCTTCCTAAAAAGATAGTAAAAACTATTGAAAAAATCTTAAGTGAATATCAAATTACAGTGAATAAAATTTTTTCATATAATTATCTTAATAGCTCAAAATCATCTCAAAATGATAGCATTATTAAAATTGCTGAAGATGTTTTAAATAGGGTTAATCCAAATGAGGTTTTTTTAGTTAATAAAAACCAGAAAAAACAGGGTTTTTTTGAGAAATTTTTTAATTTTTTTAGTTAGCATCGTATTTTCCTGTAATATTTGTTGTTTTTCAATTTACCTAAACAAACAATAATAATTTCGTGTGTCTTTATTAAACCAAAAAACAATAAAAAAAAAGCGTCTCCTTTAGTGGAATTGGGCTTCACAGTGGAAAGCCAGTGAAAATATCTTTAAAAAGCTCAGAACCTGATACTGGAATAGTCTTTAAAAGAGTTGACCTGAATAAAGATAATTTAGTTTATCCAAATTTTATGAATGTAAGTAATACATCTTTGAATACAACAATATCCAATAACTCAGGAGTAAAAGTTGCAACTATTGAACATTTAATGGGAGCTTTATTTGGGCTTGGAATTGACAATGTATTGATAGAAATCGACAATGAAGAAGTTCCAATTTTAGATGGCTCTGCAAAAGAATTTATTAACAAAATTTTATCAGTAGGTTTAACTGTTAGCAATAAACCAATCAAAATTATTAAGATTAACAAAAAAATTGAATTTAGAAACGGAGATAGAGTTATTTCAATAGAGCCTTCAAAGTTAAGTTTAGATATTGATTTTGAACTTAAATATGAGAATAAAGTTATTGGAAATCAAAGAAATAAAATCAATGTATATGAAGATGATTTAAAAGATATTTTTTACTCGAGAACGTTCTGTTTATTTGAAGATATAGAAGCTATTAAAAAAAATGGTTTAGCTAAAGGTGGCAGTCTAGACAATGCAATAGTTGTTAAAGGTGAAAAAATAATGAATGTTGAAGGATTGAGAAACTCTAAAGAGTTTGTTAATCATAAAATTTTAGATTGTATAGGTGATCTTTTCACTAGTGGCTATAGAGTTATTGCCAGTGTTAACTGCTCTCAAGGAGGTCATTATCTTACCAACCAATTACTAAGAAAAGTCTTTCAAGATAAGGAAAATTTTTCATTAATTGAAATTCATGAAAGGAATCTACCTCATACGTTAATAAATAGAAGTCTTTTAAGATCTATAGCATAATTTTTTTATATCCTTATAATTACCTAAATTTTAAAAAAAATTATGAAAAAGAAAAATATAATTTCAATTTTTGTTTTAATTATTTTTCTAAGTTCGTGTAGCCAAGAAGAAAAAGAAATATCTTTAATTCAAGAAACAAGACAAGATTTGGAGATGATCACAGCATACAAGGAAGCTTATAATGCTTTAGATCAAAACGATCCTTATTTTGCTGCAAAAAAATTTTTAGAGGCTGAATTGTTGTTTCCTCAATCAGAATGGGCTCCTCGATCTGCATTGATGGCAGCATATTCTTTTTATCTTCAAAATTATTATGCAGAGGCATTATCTAATTTAGAAAGAATTTTAATTACATATCCAACTAATAAAAATTTGGCTTATGTGCATTATTTAATTGCGATGTGTTATTACGAAACTATAGAAGATGAAAAAAGAGATGCAGCACCACTTATTAAAGCAAAAGAAAAATTTCAATTTGTTTTAGAAAATTATCCTAATACAGATTTCGCTTTAGATTCAAAATTTAAGTTAGATTTAATTGAAGATATATTGGCAGCAAAGGAGATGTATTTAGGCAGACATTATATTCAAAAAGGTAAATGGATTGCAGCTATTAATAGATTTAAATCTGTAATAAATAATTATGATCAAACAGTTTTTGTAGAAGAGGCATTACATAGACTTGTTGAAATAAATTATAAGCTTGGTTTATTAGAAGAGTCACAAAAATATGCTAATGTTTTAGGATATAATTATTTATCAAGTGAGTGGTACAAAAAGTCTTATAAAGTTTTTAATAAAAATTATAATACCAAATCTAGAGTAAAAATAAAAAAAGATAAAAAAGGTGTACTAGATAAATTCAAAAAACTTTTTGATTGATATGAAAAAAAATTTACTCAAGAAAGAGTATCTTAAAAAGATTAAGCTAATTCAATATTATAACCAAAAATATTATAACGAAAATATATCTGAAATTTCAGATTCTAAGTTTGATTTACTAAAAAAAGAGATACTAGAATTAGAAAAAAAACATATCTTTTTAAATAGCAAAGACTCCCCTTCAAACACAGTTGGATATAAACCTTCTAAGAATTTTAAAAAAGTTGCTCACAGAGTACCAATGTTATCTTTAGGAAATGCATTTGATGAAAATGATCTTATAAATTTTGAAAAAAAAATACTTAATTATTTAGATAAAGACAAATATTTCGAGATTGAATATAGTGCTGAACCCAAGATTGATGGAATTTCTGCATCTTTAATTTATAAAGATGGTTTTTTTATAAAAGGCTTGTCTAGAGGTGATGGTAAAGAAGGCGAAGATATTACTGCAAATTTAAAAACAATTGAGGATATTCCCAAAATCATTCAAAAAAAAAATTTTCCAAAAGAAATTGATATTAGAGGTGAAGTTTACATACAAAATAGTGATTTTGCTAAAATGAAAAATAAATTTGCAAACCCTAGAAATGCTGCGTCAGGTTCATTAAGACAGAAAGATCCTAATGAAACAAAAAAAATTCCCTTGAAGTTTATTGCGTATACACACGGATATGAAAGTGGAATGTTAATTAATAATCAAAATGATTTTTTAAAACATTTAGAATATTGGGGTTTCAAAATAAATCCTTTTAATCGACTTATCAAAAATACAAAAAAACTAATGCAAAATTATCATGAAATTGAAAATAAAAGAGATCATATAGATTTTGATATTGATGGGATAGTTTATAAAGTGAACGATTTTAAACTACAGACAAGACTTGGATTTGTTGCAAACGCACCAAGATGGGCCATTGCTCATAAATTTAAGGCTAATAAAGCGACATCAAAAATTTTGGATATTGAAATTCAGGTTGGTAGAACTGGTGCCTTGACACCAGTTGCCAAAATAGATCCTGTTAATATTGGAGGAGTTGTAGTTTCTAATGCAACTTTACACAATGAAGATGAAATTATAAGAAAAGATATTAGAATAAATGATACAGTAATAGTTGAAAGAGCAGGAGATGTAATACCTCATATAGTTTCTGTAGATTTTACAAAAAGAAAGAAAGAATCCAAAAAATTTATTTTTCCTCTCAAATGTCCATCATGTGGTTCTAAAACTATCAAAGAATTTAATTTGATTACAAAAAAAATTGATGCTGTCAGAAGATGTACTTCAGAGGGCTATGAATGTGAAAAAATATCAATAGAAAAAATCAAGCACTTTGTTTCAAAAGAGGCATTAAATATTGACGGTTTTGGAAAAAAAATTGTTGAAAAATTTTATAATTTAAAACTTGTTCGGTTTCCACAAGACATATTCAAACTAAATTTTTTTAAAATTGAAAATTTAGATGGCTGGGGAAAACAATCAGTTAATAATTTAAAATATTCTATCGAGGCAAAAAAAAAAATATCACTAGAAAAATTTATATATTCATTAGGAATCAGACATATAGGTCTTGAAAACGCGAAACTTATATCAAAAAACTTAAAGTCATCTGAAAATTTTTTGAAATTATCTAAAGAAAAAAACCTGAATGAACTTGAGAATTTAGACGGTATTGGAGAGACACAAATAAAATCAATTAAAAATTTTTTTTCAAATAGGACAAATTTTCAGATTGTTTTTGAACTTCAAAAACTACTTAAAATAGAAAATACAAGTAAAATTAAATTTGATGGAAAACTTAAAAATAAAACATTCATGTTAACTGGCAAACTTTTAAATATGAGTCGATCTGAGGCTAAATCACTAATTGAAAATAATTCTGGCTCAGTAGTAAGCAATGTCTCAAAAAAATTAAACTTTTTGATTGTAGGAGATAAACCAACAAAAAGAAAAATTGATGCTGCCAAGGAGCTTAAAATAAAAATTTTGAGCCAAGAGGAATGGTTTAAAATGTTAAATTAAACTAGCTAACCATTTTCTCTCATTAATATCTAAAAATTTTGATATTTTTGAGTAAACTTCTAAATGATATTTAAATAGATAATTTTTTTCTCCCCTTGATAAAAGATCATAGTTAATTAAATCTTTTTCTATAGGCGCTAAGGTTAAATTTTGAAAAAATAATTTTTTACCCTTATTTTTAACATAAACTAAATTCTCAATACGAATTCCAAAATTATTTTTTTTGTAAAATCCAGGCTCATTACTCAAAATCATTCCTTTCTTTAATTTAATAAAATTATATTTAGAGATAGATTGCGGCCCTTCATGAACATTCAAAAAATAACCTACACCGTGACCTGTGCCATGATTATAATTTAACCCACTTTTTTTTAAAAATTTTCTAGCTTCTACATCAATTAAACTTCCATTTTTTTTCTTGTTTAAATCAACAGTTGCAACTGCAATATGACCTTTTAAAACTTTTGTAAAAATTTCCTTTATTTTTGATTTTTGTTCTGAAAAACATAAAGTTCGAGTAACATCTGTAGTACCATATTTGTATTGACCACCAGAGTCACATAAAAAAATTTCATTTTTTTTAATGACCTTTGTATTATTTTTTGTAGCCCTATAGTGAACTATAGCTCCATTCTTTCCGCTTCCTGCAATAGTATTAAAACTTGGAAATAAATAATTTTTATCCTGTTTTCTAAATTGCTCCAACTTTTTCTGCGCTTGGAACTCTGTAATTTTATTTTTATTTATTTTTTTTAACCAATATATGAATTTCGTTAGAGCAACACCATCTCTTATATGACTATTAATCATATTTTCAATTTCTATTTTATTCTTAATCGACTTTAATTCATAACAAGGATCAGTAAATTGTTTTATATCAAAAAAAGATTTGATAATTTTTTCATTAGATATTGAACAAGTATTTTGATCGATACAAAAATTTTTTCCATTCAGATTTTTTACAATCTTTAAAAAATTTTTATATTTAC
>MDTE01002364.1_pt1 | contig 17708 bp, 11 predicted proteins | sample 811231 | NCBI WGS metagenome assembly MDTE01 (sample SAMN05326651, study PRJNA326480) | marine metagenome | isolation source: seawater | place: Indian Ocean: Red Sea | collected 2010 | reverse complement strand
TGGGCCATATGCTATTTCTTCTTCTGGTTGATGGTAAAAAACCGTAATAGGTTTTGTCGGTGCTACAAACTGGGATGTTGTTAAATCAAAATCGATCGAAATTCTCTGAATATTGTCAACTTGTGTCGCTTGCGCCGATCGACTCGAAATTGATCGGCGAAATGAACAGACCTCTTGTAAGTCAACTGTAGCAGTTATGACTTCCACATCGTCAAGAGAAAACTGAGAGCCTTGTGCCACTATTTCACCATTGATTGCAATCAAGGCGCAACCATCAAAATAGAGCCGGCTGCCGTCACAACCCTGTTGGTTGGCATATAGATAAACACCACCACCTTTCGCTGTTGCTCCTCGAATCAGATCAATACGTTTATTAAGTTTACGCAACTGATGATGCGAACCCGATCCATTAGTGATAATTTCAATACCATCCAACCCAAAACCGATGTGTGGACTCTTCGGTGTAAAGAGCTCTTCACAGGTTTCTGATGCAACAGTAGTATCCCTAGTAGCGATAGCTGCAATTCCAATGGGTGCAGTGTGCTGTTGGTTCAGGTCACGGATCGTTTCTGGCAGGGAAAAAGGTTCAATACTTCGTTCTTGACTCCAGGCTGAGAACCAACGTGTTTCCCTATAATTTCCATCATTAGCCAAAAAGATTTTGGGCCGAATCATCAAGATTTGCTGATTCAGAACTAATACACGACAATTGTAACTAACATTTTTGTGTGAGATAGGCATCCCAATATCACACAAAATTCCCTCGGTTGCATCGCTGGATAATATCTCAGCCATCACTTCCCAAGCATGCAAAAAGGTGTCTTCTTCTAAAAACGCATCTTCACAACTATAACCAGTAACTTCTAACTCTGGTCCAAGGCGATAAGTCGCATCTTGCTCTTTGGCAATTTGAATGGACTGAAGAATTCGATCTAAATTACCGTCAAAATCTAAAGACCACTGGTTCAGATTACAAGTTGCGAGGGTTGCTAGTCTCATAGCAAGATATTTTAAGATAGAGAACTATATTATTTGCAAAAAAACTAAATATAAAAAGGGCGGGACGACAAGGTTGCCCTCATCGTATCCCGCCAAATTAAATTAAGTACTTCGCTGGCTTGCTAGGCCAGATATATTACTTTTCTGGTTTGCTATTGCTATCTTGATCTGAAGTTCCAGCTTCCTGTTCTTGATAAAACATGAAACCATCTTCGTCTTGGTCAAGGTCAAATTGACGTACTAACTGTTGAGCTTCTCTGTAATATTTCAATTCGTCTGGATTATCTAAACTCATATATGCTTTGAACATTTCTCGGGCTTTAGCAAACTCACGAATACTTCGATAACAAACGGCTTGCTGATAAACAGCTTCGTTTCGCCAAGTTGACTGAGGTGCTTCTGTAAATAGATTGTCATAGCCCTCTATTGCTTTTGTATATTCACCGTCTAGCTGGTGAAGACGACCTATTTGATATAGAGCATCAGCCTGAGCGAATTTATTACCAGTTAAATTTTCCGATAGTTCTCGATAAGCAAAAGTAGCATTAGGGTAATTTCTCATTTTGATCCAGCCAGCAGCGATGTTCTGGTAATCTTGAACGACTCGATCCCTTTGACCCATCTGGTATAAGTCTGCGGAAGTTACCAAGCGACCAGCTCTTCTCATGGCCATGGCCTTGGAATTAGTGTACTTAGATACATCATCTTGGTCTTGCTGAATCATAGTCAAAGTTTTGCGTGATCTTTTGAGTAATGTTTCAGCTTCACCAGCTTCGTAAGTACCGTTGTAGTCTTCTGCAACTTTCACAAAAGCACCCCAACCACCTGCATTGGTGTAATCATAAAGCTGGTAAAAATACAAATTGCCAACTTTAAATAGAGAACGAGGGGCAAGATCATGTTCCGGAAATTCATCGACTAGCTTTTCATAATTTGCAATAGCTTCTTCAAAATCACCTAGCCCAACATATGCTTCCGCTACTTTATACAGAGCTTGTACTGCGGCTTCCTGGCTTTCAGGTGTTTCGACTAAGCTGCGGTTTCTATAAATTCGAAGTTGTTCCTGCACTTCTTGCCGATTACGCCGAATTGACGAAATATTACCTGCAGCTTGACTTCCTAAATAGCCAGTAGGAGCGATATCTACCACCGACTGATAATGGATGATAGCATCATCTAGCTTCTTTCTATTTTTATGAATTTCAGCGATTTCGTAGTGGGCTCGTTGTTTGTAATTCATAACAGCCTTGCTAGTTTTTGTTGCTTGAGTAACCTCTAGGTATCCACCAACGGCTTCGTCGTATAGTTTGTTCTTTCGATCTTTTAGTTCATCTGCTCGTTTTTTATCACTTGCAATTAAATCTTTATTGATTTGGATCAGTTCTGCCAGTTCAACTTTTCGATCGGCATTGCTAATTTTAACACTAAGTGGAACACATCCAATCAGCGATGTCATCACAATAAGCACAATCGGAAATAGCCAAACCATTAACTTTTTCATCAAAATCTTCGCAGCTAAGCCCCAGCTTTCTAGAGTGGGAAATAAACTGCACCTCCTTTTTTGGGTTAAAAAGCGTTGATAGTGTGTAATTTTCTTGTAACTCAATGACCAAGGGAAAATAGCTCTTCTCTTTCTTCCTTGCAGGACAACTGGTATTAAATAGGCTCCACCTGTCTCAGGTTATTGCGACAGTTCGTGGCGAGCACGTGGAATTGCAAACCAAGACCGAGAAGAATGCAATCTCCTAACGACTGCTTTACTAAAAGCCAACTTAGGAAACAGCCCAGAATTTTTTCGGCTTGAGGGACTAAATAGCCTAACCTGTCCGGATCGGTATTATATCGTATTCCCGAAAAATGGCAAGATATTTTTGCTGATATGGGGTAACTAGCAAATGGATGAGTTCTTCTACTCTCTTCTTTCAAATCGAACAGCAATTTCTCCAGATTGGTCTTCTTGAGGTAAATGGACAGGTAATTTATTAAAAATAAACTGAGCCACGAAACTTTGAGCTTTCTGCCTCAGTTCCCCCGCACGATTTTCTATGACTTTGACTTTATAAACTGTACCATCTGGTCTTACCAAAAAACTGAGCTGGACTATCCCACCTTGGATACTACCAGCAACCAGTGATAGCGTTGGCCGATAACGAATGCCTCGTCCTTTGACTTCACCTTCAATACTGTAAGGTAAAATCCCAGAGACTTTTTGGGATTGGTTTTTCCTTTGACCTTCAGATGAAACCTTGCCTGCAAAAAGTTGGTCGCTCCTGTCCGCCCTAAGTAGTTTTTGATTAGAATTTGTCGTACCGATTGGGTCTGATAGAGATTGATGTCCAACATCACTTGAAAACGACTTTGCTCGGATAGTAGCGTTGAAGTCGGTTTCATTCCCACGTTGCTTTTGTCCTTTTGGAACATTATTATCAATCCACTGTTCGGATGCTTGAGATCGAATTTGTGGAAAATTTGGCAAATTAGAATTTTCAGAATGGCCGCTTAAGAAACTGTCTAGACTTTGTATCGACTGCAGAGGTGGCAAGTCAACTGGAACCTCTGTAGGTTCTGGCACGAAAGAAACTACTGGTTTATTTATTTCTTTCTTTTCTGGCTCTCGTTGAAAAATTTCAACTTGATAAGCTGTTTCCTCAATTTTAAGCGATGGTGGTTGGTACACTAACCAAGCAAAAAACAGAATGGCCACCAAGTGTTCAACAATTGCTAAAGGTAAAAAAAGACCGATCTTAAACATTAGACCAACTTGTTTGGGGGTTTTGCCCAATCTCGGACATTTTCGTATTTTTCCTGAAACAGTTTATACTCTTCTGTCACTAGGAATCGAATTAGGGACATTCCATGTCGCTCTAGTTCATTTAACAAGTTCTTAGCTTTTCGATTGAAGTAGTGATAAGCTATTAGCGTTGGAAGGGCAACAATCAACCCAGCTGCTGTTGTCAACAAAGCTTCCGAAATACCATCAGCAATATCCTGGAGATGCTTTCCTGATTGGTCTCCTTTCCAAAGAGCCTGAAAAGATGAAGTCATGCCCAAAACTGTTCCCAACAGACCAGTGTACATCGAGACACTAGATAACATCGCCAGAGTCTTCAGATGCCTGACAATTGGAGGCCTTTCGAGTCTAACAGCCGTACCAACCGCTGACTTTAGTTCTTTTTCATCATAAGAACGATTAGAAATTCCGGCTTTCAAAATATTAGTCAGGGGTGAAGGAACCCGCTCACACATCTGAATTGCAGTTTCTGGCTTACCATCTATAAGCTCAGCATATATACTCTGGGTTACATAAACTGATGGGATTACCCGTTTCCTGCGTAAATAGTGCGCTCTTTCGAAAATTAGAGAATGCGACCAAATAGAAAAAAAAATCAAAAGAGCTAGTAGGTAGCCCCCACCCGCTAGTCGTTCTAACCCTTGTAATATTTGGTCAGCTATTAACATGGTTTAAAATCCAATTTATGTATAATCAAAGCTGTAGTTCAACACCAAGATCGACATAGCTACCACGAAGGGGGTGATATGGCATAACCATCGATCCACTAGATAAATATGCTCCCCCAATAAAGATTGTTAGATACTGACCAAGGTTTCTCTTCATTTTTCCTTTTAGATGAATCAGATTCGCTAGGTTTGGCAACTGAATGGCTTTTGTCGTTTCTGATTGTAAATGGTCTCTCGTATCGATTTCAATTGTAGCTGTTAACTCAGTTTGCAAAATGCCAAACAACCAGTATTTGCAATCGATGTAAGCACGATTTTTGGCTTGGTAAGGCACATAAATCGGCTGTAAATCTCTTTGGTAGGAAAACTGTAGTTCATCGCCATTAGAGGCCCTTAGTTTACCCGACAGGATAAAGCCGTATCGAGTAATCACCCGATCAGAATTAGTTGGCACCCAATTTAGTGGCTTCACTCGGTTATTCATCAACCCAATCGTTACTCCTGAACTATTACCTTCAGCTAAGTAAATCAAATCTGTTGTTCTATTGGCGAATGTAGATAAGCTAAAGTCAATTCTTTGCCCCCTATTGTAGGTTAAGTCAATTAGTTGAGACCAGTTCTTCTCTGGGTTCAAGAAAGGGTTTACCCGAACATAATTATTATTGAGATAAAGTTCGGAAATTGTATAGTGATGAATCTTTCTTTTTCCCTCGAAGTTCAATCGCCAATAGTTGCTGAGTTGGGTTGTTATCGTTAAGGTCCCACTCGGTTCTATTTGGGTGGATTCTACATAACCTAGTCTGCTATCTTTGCTTACATCACTTGGCTCTAAATTGCGGAAACTAACAATACCAAGACCTAGACCGAAAACAAAAGGACCTATTTGAGTAAATTGGTCTTTGGCGTAAAGCTCCAATAAGGTCGACCAATTTTGGCTACTCTGACCCGTTGATAAATTCTCCGCGACGGATAAATACTGCGAATTGATCCCAAAATGAATTGGATTTGCCAAATTTAAAAAATGGCTTCTGATGTTAAAGTTAGCCTGTAAGTCAGTCACTCCGTCATTCAATACACTAAATGATGGATTAGCACCGAAGACTTCCAGTTTTCCATTAGATGTAAATTGAGTCTTGTCAGATAGCCAATGGTGAAGATTCCAATTAGATGCAAATAATTGCAAATTATATATGTTGGCTAGTTGGTCTGACACATTCAATGGATTAGCGTTAGGTTCAGGAGATTCCAGTGTAGTTATTCCCGAAGTTTCTAATGGCCAGGGTAAATCTCGAATTGATATTTGTGATGATAGTGCTATCTCACTTAAGGGACGATAGGCTAAATTCAATCCTGCTTCTAGGGCTATATCCGTTCCTTGATTGCTCTTTTTTAAATCATCCAAGTCTTGATAGTTGAACTGCATATAACCATTAACTTTATTATACGCAGAGCCAGCCAAAAGTGCCCTAAAGAATGGAGCGATGGGAATACTAGGAGACGCTGTTACTAAAATGCTAGGATTCTTATTTGTTTCGAGCGTTTGCCGATCTATTTTCTGTGGTGTATGGATCGAAGGTAGATTCCACAAGCGTTCTTTGGCGTATACTCCAAGTGCTTGGTGTACAAATGGCCTAAAAGGGGAATTAAATCTGATTCTTGGCTCAAGTTGAATTTGAGTTGTATCAATAATACCGATGGTTTGTTCGTCTAAACGAATACTTTCCTCATCGTCCAAATTCTGGGGGTATACTATCGACGACATAAAAAGTAAAAAAAAGATAGTGAAAGTCAAAAAGCCTTGGTTGTCCCGGTACCGAGATGCAAATATTATCATCTATTCTGCTAAAATCTGTTCTGCTTAACTTACTCGCTCAATTCTATTTTTACTGTATTTTTCGCAAAAGCTCTTGGTACATTTTAGTTGCATATTGATGTAACTGATTCCAGTCCTTTTTTTGATTAGTATTGACTGATGAAATGTAATTTTTGTACAGGCTGATTGCATCTTCGTAGCTATCCTTAGCTAGGAGCTCTTTTTTAGCTTTTACGTAAGCGTCTGCTGCTCGAACTGCCGCATGCAGAGCTGTTAGTGGACTGTGCTGCTCCCTGAGATGACGGACCCGGAGATAAGTAGATCCAGCTTCATAATATTGACCATTTAAGCTCAGGGTTTCCGCCAATCGTAATTCAGCATCAATGACAATCTCAACAGGATATTGATCACTTCCACCATCACGAATTTTTGCATAAGCCGAAATTGCTTGCGTATACTGTTTTTGGGCTCGATAGACATGACCCAAAAGGAGTTGGGTCATTTTGGCTTGTTCTGAACTAGCATACTTATCGAGAATCGTTCGATAAATCTCAGCAGCTTCCCCCCACCTTAATAACTCTTGATTGCAATTTCCAGCAAGTAACAACGCTTGTGGTGCATCATTACTACTCGGGTATTCCCTCGCTACTGACAAAAAAGCTGCAATTGCCTTTTCGAGATTTCTCCCAGGATTGTTTTTGTTATACCAAACATAGCCAGCTTCATAACGAGACGTGGCGGCTAGTTCACTTTTTTTCGAGACCTTCTCAAAAGCGGCTATTGCTTGTTTGAACGATCCGATTTCTAGATAAGATTTACCTATGTGATATCGTGCTAAAGATGAGGATTCTGAGCGACCGTATTGATCGATGACTTTTTGGAATTCAGATATAGCCCTACTATAATTTTTTTGGATAAAGTAGAAACGGCCAATGTGAATCTGAACATCAGGTGCTAGAGGGCTATCCGGGTAGTTCTTAATAAGATAATTGTAGGCTTGGAGTGCTTGTTCACTTTTCCCTTGGTCCTCGTGGGCTGTAGCGATACCATATTGCGCATCATCAGCCCACAGACTTTTCGGATAGTGTTCAATGACTTTTTGATATCCTTGAATTGCTTTTTGATAATTTTTCAAATTGATATAGCTCTCAGCAACGTAATACTGAGCTTCAGGTCTCAGATCAAAAGTCTTTTCTGCTCCAGGTCGACCTGTCTGTAACTTCAGATTTGGAAAATTTTCGATAACTCTTCGGTACTCAGTAATAGCACTTGCATATTTCCCCAATTTAAAATAGGCATTCGCAATACCAAAAATGGCCTTTGGCTCTAGCTGCGAAGCAGGAAAAGATCGTAATTGCTCTTGAAAAGCCATTATCGCATCGTTGTAACGTTCCAATTTGTAGAAGGACCAGCCAATCTGGTATTGAGCATCATCCCGCCAATTGCTAGTCTGATACGTTTGTAATAGTTCAGAAAAAGTATTTATTGCTTTTTGGTAACGCCTCAAATTGCTTTGTGCTACGCCTTGGTGATATTGTGCTTGGTCAGAATAACTACCAGACGGATGTTTTTTTATCATTTCTTGCCAACTTATTACTGCTTGGCCATATAATCTATCCTGTTCATTCCCATCAGATAATACTGCCTCTGAGAAATAAGTCCAGCCGACACCAAATCGGTATTTTTCAGCCCATTCCTCATCGGATTCTTTGTCTAACAAATCTTGATATTTTTGTCTGGCTGATTGGTACGCAGATTTGGATTCTTCTTGCCAATAAGTACTTTCAGCAATAAAAAAGTCGGCTTGCTGACGAAACTGGCTTTCTGGATACTTTTGGATCAAAGTATTACAAACTATGATAACTTCGTTGTAGTTCTCGGCTTCGAATAAAGCTCTAGCCTTCCAGTACAAAGCTTCGTCGGCACTAGTAGTTGATAATTTACGGTCATCTAAGGTAATGAAATAATTATCAAAAGCCGATGCACTTTCAGAATATTGTCGCAGATTGAAGTAGGACAATCCGAGATGGTACAGAGCATAAGGTTTTAGGTCAGTGTTAGGCGTCAATTTCAGAAGGCTTTCGATCACCGAAACAGCACTCTGATAGTCTCTTAGCTCAAAGTAACTAATAGCAATCTGATATTGGGCGTCATCAGCATAAGGTGAGTCTTCCCGCACTTTTTGATAATTAAGGATCGCAGAATTAAATTCTCTGGATAACCGGAAACACTCACCCATTCTAAATCGAGCAGCGTCACTCAATTCTGAGTTAAGATCATCCGCCACTAGTTTGAAAGCGGTTTTAGCCTCTGTATAGTCCTGCGTATTAGTACCGAGATTGAAATAGACCATTGCTATCCCGTATTGAGCATTATCAGCTACTGTACTATCTGGATATAAGCGAATGACTTTTTGGTATTCGTAAATCGCCTCGTTTACCTTATCTTCTTCGGCGAGAATCTCACCAATCCAGTATTGTGCTTCTGCCGACAAGGACGACTTTTCACTTTCATCTAACAAGTATGTGAATGTATCTCTGGCTTCAGTCATCATCTTTTGTTGAAAATAACATTCACCTAATCGAAAGCGTGCGTCAGTGATGTATTGTCTTAGCAAATTTTGGTCTTGATGACTATGGTTTTGGTACCTATCAATAAATTGTTGAAATTCAATTTGAGCTTCCTGCCACTCATACATTTGGAATAAGGATTCCGCAGCTCGGTAAGTAGCCTCAATTGTAGCAGAGTGATCTGGGTATTGATCGACAAAGAGCAGTAATTGATCGTGAGCTTCCTGGAATTTTTTCAACCTATAATCAACCCATGCAATTGAATATAAAGCATCTGCGGACTGTTTCGTCTGTGGGTAATCTGTTAGAATTTGATCATAATACTCACGAGATTTTTGATACAATCCTAACTTTTCGTAAGACTCCCCTATTAGGTAAATTGACTCCGAAATGACCTCTGGTGAGTAAGAATTAATGTCCTCAGTTGCAGCTTCCCAAAACTCTTGAAACCCCTTGATTGATTCAGTATATTTGCCCTGACGAAACCAAGCAATTGCTATACCTCGAACAGCATCTAAACGTAAGGAGCTATTTGGGTGTTCTGCTGTCAAGCGCTTGAAGTTTTGAATGGCTATACCGTATTGTTCTAAATTAAGCGCTGATTCACCAACTAACAGGCGGGCATCGTCAACATTTTTACTTTCAGGATATTTCTGGATAAAGATCTCGAATTGGTCCTTGGCAACGGCATACGCTTTTTTTTCGTATAATTTATAGGCAAATGTATAATCTTCACGCTCACCGGCATTTGCCGTAATGGTACAAAACAGGCATAAGAGTATAAAGAAATGAGGTAGGAATCTTGAGATCGATTGCTTATCGTAAGACTTCATTTTGAAATATCCGATCACGCTGTTGTTGGTGGGGCTTATGGCTGTAAAAGCAGGAGGCCATTTTGATCGAAAATCTGCCGGTCAATTTTCAATTATATCACTGGTTTTTGGTCTTTTCAACTTACGCAATACAATCATATACAGCATTAGAAGCAACAAACAAAATCAAAAAAGCCAAGGAACCAGTACGATAAATGTATCATTTTGGGCTGATAAATTTCGAGCTGAATTAGAAAGATACTAATCTAGGTAGTCGTGTAGTCTTCCTCAGATACGATAGTCTCAGTTTCAGCCTCGACTGCCTCAATTGCTTTTGTATCGCTTTCAGTTTGAATGAAATTACCGTCGGCATCCCGAGTTGTTTCGCTATTACTTAAGGGATCAAAACTTTTGACAAACTGACCATCAATAAAGAGCGTAACTTCACTAGTTTCTTCACTGACTACAATAGCAGCCATAACCTCATCCAAGGATGAAGCATAAAGTGCTGCATTATGTCGCGCACTACCCTTGGTTAAACGCTCAACCTTGTCGTATACGCGATAAGTTCTTACACCTTCAACCATCATACAAGTGCGGAATGCAACACCTTGTAAGTCGATCAATAAAGCACCATCTCGCTCTTCGTGTCCGGTTACTTTCCCTGTCTCATCTCGCAAAAACGTTTTTTCACCCATGAAGGCTAAAACTTCATTGACTTTGGTTGAGAAAATGTGGGGCAGGAAGTCAATCCCTTTATATTTACTCTGGTCGAGATGTTCCAATTGGCCATCGTGAAACTCAGAAAAGTTCTCACCAGCCATATTTCTGTAGTCAGCCAATACTACAAATAACCCTCGGTTTTTCTCCATTCCTCGACTGGACATAGCAAAATGCCGAGCTAGTGAATATAACTTGTTGATATAGAGTTGAATCAAGTCTTTTCTGTCAGATTGCAATTTTTCGATTTGTGTCCGATTCAAACCCAATCCATTGATCGTTTCCTCTACAACACTATCGATATTTTCTTTTGTCTTTTCCTCAATTTCCGACAATTTAATCTGCAATTCGTTATAATTTTCGGATAATTCTGTTAGACTAGTAGAACGTTCCTCCAGTTCTTCCTCTTGTTCGAGTTTAGTTTCTAATAACTGTTCTCTTTCCCCTACTAAAGTTTTAATCTCTTTTTCTAGCTCATGGCAACGCTCCTGAAGCTGTTTTTGTTCACTCAGCATACTACGGTATTTTTGCCCACTTAAAATTTTAAACATCACAACTTCTCCTTTTTCCTTTCCTGAAAAAGACAAATACCAGTAACAAAGATAAGATTATAATAGTCACGAGCAGGTAATAATAGACCAAATAGAACGATTGTAATTTTTGTCCAGCTAGTTTGTGAGCTTCGCTATTTCTTTCTGCTGTTTTTAAAGCCTTTCTCAAATATTTTTTTGCAATCTCTGGCTTGTTTGTTCTTGTTGCGAGTTCCCCCATCACTATGAGGTAAGTGGCTGGCAGATCTGCCTGTCCCATTACATCTAAAAAAGAGTCATACAACATACTAGTAAAAGAATCAGAAAAGGATGGAAAATCCAAGGTACCTTCAATCCCACTTTGGAAAGCTTGGATTGCATCTTGGTATTCAGACAAATCGTACAGCATCTGTGCTAATTGAAACCAATTCTTTTCTGTTAGGTTTAGGTGAACGTCAATTGGTTTAACCCCCTGATATATGAAACTTGCTGCTCCATAATGTCGCTGGTCTCCTTTTGCTAAAATTGTATATGACTTACCTACTTCAAGGTAACCATTTGTCCAATCATCAAATACAAATTGACCTGTACCTTCTATTTTAATCTGGTAATCAGTATCCAAAATTTCAACAATCAATGAGCGAATACTCGACAAAGATTCACTCTTACCTCTCACTGAGATTGGTTCCAACTGGTATCTAATCGAAGTTTGTTGACCAGGTACAATTGAAATTTTCGGCAAGATTAGTTTTTTGAGTTGGTATCCCGACTTGTGCAATTCAATAAAACGAGCCATTTGGTCTAATTTATCGGTCAGGCGTAGCTCAGTTTGACCGATTTTCGTACCATTCATCATAACCGAGGCTGCTGTTGGGTTCCCCCAAATCTTAACCATAGCAGGTAGTTTGAATAAAACTTTTTCTAGGTCTCCTGTTGGTACGAAAACTCCAGAATGAAGAGAACGGGATAACAATGTCTCGTAAATTTCAGAAATCGTCAGTTGGCGATTATCATCAGTGTCCGCAATAGATGGGTCATCAAAAAGGGCTTTCAAGCCGACGATTAGCCCCACACTTGAGTTCATGCCCGTTGAACCACTTATAACCGAGACAAGAGCTGATTGGCCAAGCTGTTGCCGATTAGCATAAAAAGCTCCCAAATTACTATTTGGGGTAATACAGTCTAACAAAACAGTGGAGTCAATTTTTTCTAACCAACGATTTATGTTTTGGCCACTAATCAAATCATCACCTTTCAAAACAAAGTAGATTTGATTGTTCGCATTTGGTGTAGTAATCCGGCCTCGGAATAAAAAAATCAACCGGTCATGTGTACTAAACGAATTCCTGATTTTTGTGATTGATCTCTGTATGTCATTTTTACTACACTCCTCACCTGTTAGAGAAACAATTCGAGAACTTATACCCATAGACGATTCAAAGTCTTTCACAAAGTGAGCACTAGAAAAATCATCTGTTGTATCCACTACTAGCCACCACAAGATTCCGTTATCATTATCGGCGAAGCAACTAAGATTATAGAAGAGAAGAAAAAAAATCCAAAATACTAGGTTACTTATGCAAAGAACGTGGTACCTGAACAAATGTTTCATGTTTAGCCTAAAGACACAAACAAGTAGTTTTTTTACAAGTTATGCTGTGTGTGCACCATACAGGTAATCACAATTATTCAGATCGCACACCAGCTTCCAATACAGGACTAGAGCGTGGGTCTAAGACTTCATCAACACCATAAAACTGTTCGCTATTTCGGCTATTACTCTGCTCAACCCTTGCTAGATTATTATTGCCCCGGATAAAATTGTCTCGCAATCTTCCTCCTTCATAAACAGCCCATCCACTGTTACTTGTAATATTGTTTGCGGTGATTTCCGGATCGGCAGAAGCGTAACAAGCTACTCCATACTGATAATTTGTGGAAATGTCATTATGATGGATGTTGGGTCGGGCATCATCGTTGCAAACGACACCGTACTCATTTGCCTGAAGTCTATTATAGCTTATTTCACTTTCAGCCCCTTGATCACACTGAATACCAGTACCATTCTTATTGATCTCATTTTGAGTGATAAAGGGTGAAGTGTCCTGACATAAAATTCCGATTTCGTTCTCAACAATCAGACATCGTTCGATATGAACAGTATCTGATTGACAAAGTAGCGCTGTTGATGCATGTTGTAAACGACAATAGGTCAGACGAGCGTTTGGGCTAGTTGGCAGAATCCTCACACCTAACCAGTCCCCTGATTTAGGCAACTCAAATTCATCTTCCGTGCCTAAAGAGCCAAAAACAATCATTCCTTCTGTGTTACCTTCTGCATAAAAAGAACCGTAGACAATCAATTGATGAGTTCCAACTAAAGGATCAAAACCTATAATAGCACCCGGCTTTATTGTAAGAGTAACACCTTCAGGCACCACTACATCACCCGTAATTTGAATCACACCTGCCCAGACCTCATTTTTTTCAAGCTCTCCCGACTTGTAAAGAGGCCGGCTACGTGTACCTACTTTCGAATTCGTTATGCCAGAGCAACCTAAACTCAGCCAAGTCAGAAAAAGAAAAAACGAAAAAAACAAGTTTCGGGAGTGATAAGGAGGTATAAAAAATCGAGTTGGCTTATACTGCTGCGGACTGAATAAGAAATCAATCTTCCTCATTTGATAAGGAATCTAACAACTCCACGAGGCAATCGGTGATCAGAAGGGAGAAGATACTGACGCATATCGACAAGATTATCTAGGGACTCGCCATTAGGCTGAGTCAATTTCGGGCTTTTCCCCTTTATAGATTTGACTCGAATTTCACTCGTTCCAGCCTTTACTGCACGGAACTTGGCTATTGCGATTATTTCACCTTCCTGACCTATAGCGATTGGCTTTTGCCCCTTAGTCAACGTAAGTGCAATCTGCATTTGACCGGCTCGTGAATCTAAATTCAAATCATGAAAAACAGGGAGACTTGATTTCGCAAATTTAGTACTTGGGTAAGCTTCGACCCCAAGTGGGAAAAATCGACTTCGATTATACTCTAATTCTAGTGCCACACCGAACAAATCTGATACATTTTTCAGGCGAATGTGGAGTAGCATTTCATCTCCAACTTTATAGGAAGTTTGTGGGCTAGAAATACTGAGAAGTGGTATCCCGACTGGGTCGAGTCTGATATTGGCAATTACTGCTCCATCCCCAACATAATCAATAACATGACGTCCTGTCAAAACCAATTCACCAAACTCATACCCTTTCACATCGACGATCCTTCCTTCACCCATCGGGACTTTCAATTTGGCAATTTGTGGCTGAACCGTGCCTAGCGAAATTTTTTTAATCACAGGAGGGTCAAACGAAAACTCAGCACCATAACGGTCAAAGCGTAGAACTTCAATTTCAATATCCAGATTTTGGGAAAGATCCATCTGTCCGTAAGCAGAAGGAGCAAATGCTATCTGTACTGAAACATCATCAGTAGTAGGAGTAAGCTCTCCTTCGTAGTCCCGCTCACACCCTACGAAGAAAACGAGCATCACATAGGGGAAAAAATACGTGCAAATCATCAAAGCCAAGCGGTTCATCAAAAAAATCCTGTGTCCTTTATTTCAAAATAACAAATCGGCGTTGGGACGAAAAAACATCCGATTGGGCATCTTGGCTATTGGTTTCCGCGAAGAAGTGGTAGAAATAGACTCCACTGGAAACTAACTCTCCAGTATCGTTTGTACCATCCCATTTTAGAGATCGAGACTGATCTGTGTAGTATCCTGCTTTTTTGTAACCAAGATTAAAAATCCGAATAGTTTCCCCTTTCTGATTATAAATTTCAATTTTGACCGTAGCAGCTTGAGATAATTGGTAGGGAATCCAAGTCTCAGGGTTGAATGGGTTAGGATAGTTGGGCAAGAGTTTGCTAACAGAAGGTATCAAAGAATTTTCTGATCGACTGACCATTTGTTCTAATGCGAATAGTAGTTCAGGGTTACCATCTATTTCCCTGAGTTTTTGGTAAATTTCATTATATATTAGTCTGTCATTCTCGTTGGTCATTGGACCCAATTTGTCGATTGATTCTGATTCAGTCGGAGCTTTCCTTATGCGCGTATTTCGCCAATTCTGGCTGATCGGGACAATATCATCTTGGTTAATGATCCCATCTCCGTTGGCATCCGCATAAGTAGCAACTTTATCTTTCCAGGCTACAGCAGGTTGAAGTTTCCAGCTATTATCGCCTTTGTCACGCACTGGCCCAATACTTCCCCAGAATTGGCCTAGTGGTAACACATCGAAAACATCAACCTGACCGTCTCGATTCGTATCCCCTGGCCAAACGATCAAACCCGTACGAAATACGATGTCACTGGCTTCAACGTATTTGCCACTCATGTCCTCAATTACACTGCTGACACTAATCGTAATCTCTTCTTCTGAGCGAAAAATTGACTGAGGGTCAAATAAAATCAAGTTGGATCCCTCAATTTTGAACTGAGTCTGTTGAGAGGAGTAAGTTTTACTGGACTCATCTGCTAACTTCCCACGGACCTGAATGCTAAATGGTGTAATAGTCTCTTCCCGTAATTGAGCGAAAGTTGGCATTCGTATCCGAATTTTAGTAGTGACTTCAACGTTGTCCAGTCGGTTTGGCTCAACTAATCGCCAAATTTCACCCTGTTGTTGGACACTTGCAACTTCCTGTTGAATATTCCAGAACAAAATTGTTCCGTCGAGTGAACTTGACGCCAAAATGTTGGTGCCATCATTCCGCTCAGTAAAGGTCAGCCCCGTCACTTTATCAGTATGACCACGGAATAATTTCGGTCCCTTTTGTAAACTTGAGTAATTCCATACCCAAACAGCATCACCAATTCCTGCGGCAAAGAAGCGACCATCTTTCGACAAACATACCGCACGAACTTTTCCTGAAGATATATTACGATCTACGTTGAACTGTCCATTGCGACCGACTTTCCCTCCAGCCAAAACTTCCCAAGTTTGAACCGACCCGTTTTCTAATCCTACAACAAACCTATTGTCGCCTTTTACTCTACTAAAACTTACAGCTGTTAAAGACCCACCGGCCGGTACAGTTACAATTTCTTGTAACCCGTCTTTATCTGACAAGCTAAAGAGTGCAATCTGTCCATTTGAAGTAACCACAATCATCAGTGTTCCATCATAGTTGAAATCAACATCCTGAGCAGAAACATTGACAAACATGTCATCATTACCAAAAGGACTTCCTCCTTTCCGACGAACTCTCAGGCTACCGTCGGTGGCTACTGACGCTACCCAATCCCTCTGTGCAGAAAATCGAACTGAGTTAAGAATCGATAGAGGTGGATGGCTATTACCAAACTGCCCATTGATGTTTTTAGGAGGATCCGTGGATAAGTCAGTAACTTCGACTTGATTTGTTTTTGTAGCAACGGCCAAATCTAAACCTGATGGCGCATAATCAAGGCTAACAATTGGGCTGGGAGAGGTCAGTGTCACAACTGGTAACAAGTCTTTTTGATTCCAAATTATGATTTCTTGTGACTGATATGCAGCAACAATTCTGCCATTTGGCTGGTTTGGAAAGCTAACATCAATCACTTGAGAATAAAAGTCATTAAAAGGTAAAACCGTTCGAGCAGGTACTTCCACCACACCAATCTCAAAGTGTACCAGAGATTCGCCAAAGGGGTTGTTTTCAGCACCGACAATGAGTTCCGTATCATATGGGTGGAATGCTAATGATATACCGGTGGATGCAAAATCTCTCTTCAAAATTTGAGGAGGTTTTGGGGTCGCATCCGATGTGTAAAGTTCCCAAATCCGCAAGGTTTTATCCGTTGCATAAGCAATAAGATTCTTATTGCCCATGTAGAAAGCTAAATCGTAAAGTTTTTCAGCCCCCAGCTGTTGCCAAAATTGTGGCTTAGGATTTTTAACTTCTTGGATGTAAATGTCAGAAGTATTGTTGCTGAGGTTATATGTACCGACAAAAAGGAACTTTCCGTCGTAATTATAAGCGATTTTTTGTATTTCGGTCTGACGCCCGTAGACGCCCTTTTGAATTCCGCGGAAGACTGATTCGTTGACACCTTTACGCCATAAGTGGAGCTCTCGTGTCGTTGCTACTGCTAACATCTGATCATAACCAGTTGGCGCAGGATCGAATAGAAGATCTTTAACACTCCCTTCCAAACTCAGAACTTGGGCTTGTGAAAAAGTGGGAAGATTGTTTTCGGCTTCCTCAGCTCTTACTTCAATCGAATAGATATACACGAGACTCGATGCAAGATTTTCATCTTGTCGGTTTTCCGTTAATGCAACCACTAACCAATTTCCATCTCCACTTACTGTAACGGAATCAACTGTCTTTCCTTGAACCAAGGCTGGCGTTTCGATAATCAATCGTGGATCAACCAGATCGACAAATTTTAATCCTTCATCAGTTGCTAGAGCGATCAGTTGGTTGGAAATGAATGCCAGATCGTTAATGTAACCATCTTGCCGGTAGAATCCAATCTGTCGATTGTTTTCGGTATCGATCAAACGCAATCCGATAGTGGTTGCTACGGCAAGTCGTTTGCCATTAGGCGAATAAGCGGCCTGACGAATAGTTCCATAGCCAATTCGACCGATTGATCCAGTCGGCAAATAGCTATTAGCATCAGCCAAGCAAACCCACACAAACAAAAACGCGAAAAAACTAAGAAGTTGCGCGATAAAACGACTGAATGGACTTAAATTCACTGGAATTAATTTCACCTAAACTATTTTTGTTTCAATTTTTTAAACATTGG
>MDTE01043559.1_pt1 | contig 17709 bp, 7 predicted proteins | sample 811231 | NCBI WGS metagenome assembly MDTE01 (sample SAMN05326651, study PRJNA326480) | marine metagenome | isolation source: seawater | place: Indian Ocean: Red Sea | collected 2010 | reverse complement strand
TGGGATTCGGCCCAGATGAAGGTGCGTTTCCCTATCCGCCCAACTCCCATTCGGGGTACCGACTTCTACAGGAGTACTTCACCTTTCCGTCGAAGTTCCAGTTTTTCGACCTGACCGGGCTGGAGGTGCTCAGATCCGGACGGTCCGTGGAGGTCCTGCTCTTGTTGGACAGGATGCCGGCGGAACAGGTGGACGTGGATGAAGAGAATTTTCTGCTCGGTTGTACACCGATCGTCAACCTCTTCAGGCAGACAAGCGAACCGATTCGACTGGACCAACGCGAGGCGGAGTACCGACTCGTCCCGGATGCGCGCCGGGAGAGAACGACGGAGATACACTCGATTCTCAGCGTTTCTGCCACCGCGGATGCGGCGGATCCGACCGAGGTCTACGCGCCTTACTTCTCGTACAACCACCGGATGCAAGCGGCCGGCCAGAAGTCTTTCTGGGTCATGCGTCGTGAGCCAACGAACCGTACCGATCTTCCCGGGACACAGGTGTTTCTATCGATGGTCGACCTCGGGTTCAATCCGAGTGAGCCTCCGGCAAAGACAATCTATGCCCACACACTCTGTACGAATCGTGCGCTTGCTTCCCAGATTCCAGCTCAGGCGTCACTCCAGATGGAGCAGGCCGCACCGGTGGCGTGGATCGCCTGTCTGGACAAACCGACGCCGCAACTGGAACCGCCCTTGGGAGGCGATACTCTGTGGCGGCTGATTTCTCATCTGTCCCTGAACCACCTGTCGTTGACAGGCGGGGAGGAAAGCTTGAGCGCTCTGCAGGAGATACTTCGCCTATATAGCTTCTCGGAACGTCCCTCGACTGAGCAGCAGATCCAGGGGATCCGTGAAATGAGCTCACGGCCGATCGTGCGGCGAATCGGGTCTGAAGGGTGGCGAGGGTTCTGCCGTGGCACCGAAGTCAGCCTGACGCTGGACGAGGATGGTTTTGTCGGTGGGAGCACCTTCCTGTTTGCTTCGGTTCTAAACAGGTTCCTCGCACTATACGCTTCTGTGAACTCGTTTACTCAACTGTCGTTAACCAGTGCTCAGCGTGAGGGAACATGGCATCAGTGGCCGCCTATGGCTGGCGATCAGCCGCTTCTGTAGAAGAGGCCCTATACGCAGAGGCTTACCGGTTCAACTTCTACCAGGCCGCCCGCCTGCTCGAGTTGATCCACAGGCAGGCGGCGCCGATCGGGGAAGGCGCACGCCCAAATCGCGAACCCGTACGCTTCACGTCCAAGGTTCGGCACGATTTTCCTGCTGCGGATATCGAGGAAATCCGTCGGGCTGAGTCCGCCAGTCCCGACGACATGGAAGTCAACCTCATGGGGATCGCCGGGAGCCTGGGACCGCTTCCGGAACCCTATACGGAGTGGATTCTCGACAGGGTCCGGAACAGGGACACGTCGTTCCGAGACTTCCTTGATGTCTTTAATCATCGGCTGGTGTCCCTTCTATACCGCTCCAGGAAAGTACACCGCATCGGGTTCGACTGGCGCCGTCCAGATCAGACGACGTTCGCGCAGTACTGCTTCGCGGTGCTGGGAATGGGAACCGCGGGACTCAGGTCGCGTCTGGGAGTACCCGACCGAGCGCTGCTTCCCTATGCTGGCCTCCTTGGAGGTCACGCCCACTCGTCTGCCGGCCTGGAACGCATGCTGTCGGATTACTATGAAACGCCGGTTCGCGTCCGGCCCTTTGATGGCGCCTGGTACGACCTGGCCGAGGATCAGCACACGGCTATTGGGACAACGGGCAGGAACCAGCGACTTGGTCAGGCCGTGCTGGGCAAGCGGGTCTGGGATCAGGCTGCGGGGTTCGTTGTGCGGCTTGGTCCAATGTCGCTCAGTCTCTTTAATGAACTGCGGCCGGACGGGGAGTCGTTCCGCTCACTGCGTAGTCTCGTCAGCTACTACGTCGGATCCGAGATAAGGTTCAAGGTAGAGCTTGTCCTGAAGAAGGATGAGGTGCCTGAGATGCGTCTCGGTGTACAGGACGACGCGAGATTGGGATGGTTGTCGTGGCTAAGGCGAGGCGGTCGAAGCGAACAGGATGGGACTGTGGTGGTGACGGGCGTCGGACCTACCTAGGTTCTCTGGTCCGAGCCTGATGGTCTCATTGTTGTAACCATAGTTTTCCAACGTAGTGATCCGACTGATCACAATAGGATTGTACTGCAGACAGCCCTTTGCCTCGGCGTGAATCTGAGGTTCGTGGTTGTACCCGAAGTGGGACTGATGACAAACCCTCTGAATGCTTTAGGAGGCCAAGAGATATGCCAACGCCGTTTAGCGTCAAGGGCATCGACGACCACCGGTTGACGATTCGCGTCGAGGATATGGACTATTCCGTCGGGGAAGGCCTGAACGACGCCGACTACAAGTTCATCGAGAACCATATATCTGGGGTTGATGATCGGAAGGCTGCCGAACTGGTCAAGGACAGGATAGAGAAGGCTGTGAACGCTCCTCGGGGCGAAGGAGGTGTCCCGATCCCGCTAATGCACGGGCAGAAACCAACTCCCATCAGTACAGATTCGATAGAGGCCAGGCAGAAGATGCACACCGAGCTGGAGAGAGTTGTTGCGGCACGGAATCAACGCAAGAACCCGTCTCCTAATATCGAGGTGCTCGATCACAATGCGACCGCCAAAACAAGGAACCTATATATCCAAGAGAAGATAGACACTGCGAAGGCGGCGAATGTCGAGCTACAAAAGCAGTATGCTGCTGCGCTGGAGGAGTACAACAGCAAAGGCATTATCGCTGGAATCTGGACGCGACTTACAACGGGACAGCCTGCTCCACCCCCAACAATAAGTGCGCCGGAAATGCAGAAAATGGGAGAAAGGGGGCGGATCAACACCACCTCGCTGACTCAAAGTATACTCCTGTCTAACAGGCAGTTTGACGAAATCGAACGAGAGGTTGCGCAGGCTGCTTCAATGGGTTTGTCCGGTCTCCACAAAAATATTTTGGCTCAGGCCGGCAGCAAATGGTGCTTCTGGACGAGCCACCTGATTGACTGGGCTGGCGAAGCTATCAAGCACGTTGAGCAAAAGGTCACGGAGGCAAACGAGGCCAGGCAAGCGATGCTGGAGAAGGTGGCTACTTGCATTAGTACGGTGGTTTCCTTGGCAGTGCCGCCGCCGTTTGGATCGCTGATCGGTGGCGCGATAAAGATTATCTGTACTGCAAAATCCGCCAAGGAGGCCACAGGTGGGCTGGTTGGGCATTTCGGCGGCGATGACTATAAGGAAAAAGCCGAGACCGCGACAGAGAAGGTTGATGTAGGGGGCAAGCTCACCTCGATTCTGCCGATGGAACAGGTCAAGATTCCCAACCCCGACCCGAAGGATGCGAACGAGCTGAAGGAGAACTGTGTCCAGTTTCTCAGTCAGCAACTGAAATACATCCTGCAATCACAGGCAGATTCTACAGTCCAGTACTATCAGCAGACGGACAACGCAAGAAAGCTCGTCAGGGCAGCTTGGCTTCTTCTGGGGCTTCCGACTCCGGGAGATAACAGGAACTTAAAAGAGGACGTCCAGCGGATCTGTCTGCGATTCGTGCTGACGAAGCAAAACCGGGAAAACCAGAAACTCGTTGGGCCGTCACTCCAGGGGTACAACGAGAAGAAGCTCCGAATCATCGGTGTCTTCGCGAAGACATACTGGGCTACGTACTTGGTTCACAAGCGAACCAAGAAAGATGAGACGGGTGTCCGGATCGAGTCCTCAGTGATTACGGACTCTGTGATCAAGAAGGCTCTGAGTGATGACCAGATCATACGGACAGTCGAATCCGAGGTGTCCGAATCATCCCGGCCTACGGATCCTGTTGATCTCTACTTGGGTGGGTTCTTTACGACAGCTGCCAGTGGCTCCCGGGTTTCTCGAAACAACCTGTACAAATGGTCGAAGACCATGTCAGAAGGTGAAGGTATGCAGAAGGTTCGGCAGATTCTTGATCCAAAAGGATCGTCTTGAATCTCGATCTCAAATCACTGATCGACAAGCTCAACCCCACCTGCCGTAAAGCGTTGGAAGGGGCGGCACAGCTCTGCGTCACGCAGACCCACTACAACGTGGAGGTGGAGCATCTGCTGGCCCGACTGCTCGAGGAACCGGACAGCGACCTGCAGCGGGTCCTGCGCTACTACGAGGTTCAGTCGGAAGATGTCACACGGGAGTTGCAGCAGGCCATAGACGGGTTCAAGCGTGGGAACAGTCGAACACCTGCTATGTCGTCGCACATCCTGACTCTGGTACAGGAATCGTGGCTTGTCTCCTCGCTACAGTTCGGTCAGGGTCTGATTCGGTCGGGTGCGCTGCTGCTTGCATTGCTGGACAACGAGTCGCTTTTGGGGTTGCTGGTGGATGCGAGCCCGGCTCTATTGAAGATTCCGAGGGAGCGGCTCCGGGAGGATCTGAGAGAAATCGCCAGGACCTCCGGTGAGGAAACAGAGAGTGGGGGCAAGCAGGTTGCGGCGGCAGAGCGTGGCGAGGGGCCTTCTTTCGATGGCGACGCAAACACACCGTCGCTCGATCTCTACACGGTGGACCTTCTCGAAGAGGCGAAGGCCGGCAAGATCGATCCCATCCGGGGGCGAGATGCCGAGATCCGGCAGATCGTGGACATCCTGACCCGTCGCCGACAGAACAACCCGATCCTGACGGGGGAGGCGGGCGTGGGGAAGACGGCGGTTGTGGAGGGATTCGCACTACGGATCGCCGCCGGCGATGTGCCCCCGTCCCTGCAGAAGATCAGCCTACGGACGCTCGATCTGGGACTGCTTCAGGCTGGCGCAGGTGTGAAAGGGGAGTTCGAGAACCGTCTCAAGTCGGTCATTGACGAAGTGAAGTCTTCGCCTCGACCCATCATCCTGTTCATAGACGAAGCACACACGCTGATTGGGGCAGGTAACCAGAGCGGGGCGGGTGATGCGGCCAACATGCTCAAACCGGCACTGGCTCGGGGCGAGCTCAGGACGATTGCAGCAACGACGTGGGGTGAGTACAAGAAATACTTCGAGAAGGATCCGGCCCTGGCGCGTCGGTTCCAGGTCGTCCAGGTCGAGGAGCCGACAGAAGCGGTGGCGGCAGAGATGCTCAGAGGCGTGGTGGGAACGATGGAGGCCCATCACGGTGTTCACGTTCTGGACGAAGCGGTACGGGACGCCGTAGCCCTGTCTCATCGATACATATCGGGAAGACAGCTACCGGACAAGGCCATCAGCGTCCTCGACACAGCCTGTGCCAGGGTCGCGATCGGTCAAACCGGCACGCCGCCCTCAGTAGAAGACGCACGTCGTCAGATCGAACGAATCGAACAAGAGATCGAGATCCTGGAGAGGGAAGCTGCTACGGGTAGTCAGCACGACGATCGGCTGACCGCATTGGGGAGGGAACTGCAAACCGCCAGGGACCACCTGCTGGAACAGGAATCCCTGTGGGAGAAAGAGCTAGAGGTCGTAAAGCGCATCAAGGAGCAGGAGGGGCGGCTCGAAGAAGAAGCTGCATCGGCGGGCGAAGAGGGGGAGGACAACGACAAGCGCCTGGTCCTGGTCGTCATGCAAGGCGAGTTGTCCAAGCTCAAACGACAACTCCATTCGCTCCAGGGCGACGAGCCAATGGTTCCGACCAACGTCGACTCACGCGTCATCGCCTCGGTCATATCCGGCTGGACCGGGATACCTCTGGGCAAGATGCTGACGGACGAGATCGACAAGGTACTGGATCTCGAGTCAGCCATCCGCGACAGGATCATCGGCCAGCCACAGGCGATCGAGGCCATATGCAAACGGATCAAGACCTCCAGGGCCGACCTCGTCGATCCCGGAAAGCCGGCCGGAGTCTTCCTCCTCGCTGGACCCAGTGGCGTCGGAAAGACTGAGACTGCTGTGACGCTGTCCGACCTTCTTTACGGTGGCGAGCGGAACATGGTGACGATCAACATGTCCGAATACCAGGAGGCCCACACGGTCTCCTCACTCAAGGGTGCGCCTCCGGGGTATGTCGGCTATGGCACCGGCGGCGTCCTCACGGAGGCTGTCCGACGGAATGCCTACAGCGTCGTTCTGCTCGACGAAGTCGAGAAGGCGCACCCGGACGTTATGGAGCTGTTTTACCAGGTATTCGACAAAGGAATTCTGGAAGACAGTGAGGGGGTGCCGGTCGATTTTCGGAACACCATGATCATCCTAACCTCGAACGTCGGCACCAACGCGATCATACGGGCTGCCGAAGATCCTGCCATCAGCTCTGAGCCAGAGAGGCTGCACCAGGTCCTGCGGGATGAGTTGCTGCAGTACTTCAAACCGGCCTTTCTGGGACGCATGGTCATTATCCCTTACCTCCCCCTGGGTGAGACCGAGATCAGGGAAATTGTGACCCTGAAAATGGATGGTCTCAGGAGGCGTGTCCGAGAGAACCACCGAGCCGAACTGACCTATGACGACACGCTTGTCGACGCGATCGCTGCACGCTGTACGGAGACCGAAAGCGGGGCAAGGAACATCGATCATATCCTGACTCACACGCTTCTGCCAGGGATGTCAGCCAGAGTGCTGGAGCGGATGGCGAGGCAAGAACCGTTCTCCTCCCTCTCTATCGGGTTGGACCCGGACGGTGCGTTCGACTACCGGTTTGAGGACGACATTCCGGCGCCCGGTCCCACTGCACCGGATGAACCCACTCTGAGCAATGGCTCGGGGACATCAGGCGCCGTGGGTGGTTCGTCCGACTCTGCGGGCGAACCATAGATTCTCTCCCTGTAGCTGTACAGATCACAGCATCGAGATAGACAATGAACGAAGACTCCCCCACAGACGATCCTGAAGGCCAGGACGAGACGCCACAACAATCCGATTCTGTCTTAGATGGATCTGAAGCGGCCGATGCGTCGGGTGCGGCGGCAGGAGCCGAACCGGAAGGGGAGGCAGAAGCGGAAACCTCCGAAGAAGGCGAGGCCGTCGATGATGTGCGGGACTGGCTTGCGGACGATCAGGAAGATGACACTCAGTCCGGGGCCTCCAGTTCAGAGTCTGGAGAAACGTCTGAGCCCACGGATTCGGCTGTCGCTGCTTCAGGGGACTCCCAATCGGGCGGCGCAGCAGACGAGTCGCAGGATCCCGCATTGTCGGATGATCAGTCTCCTGAGGCAGGAGCAGAATCTAGCGATCCCGAATCCCAAGAGGAATCTGAATCCACTGAGTCCGCTGAGAGTTCTGAATCAGATACCGACCCTTCGGCTGAGGAAGCAGAGTCCCAGGACGAACCCGGTGAGGCATCTGTCGAGGAGGACGTCAGGGCTTTCATCAGACAAGATGAACCTGACTCGCCAGAGGAATCCGAAGCGCGCCCCGATGGGGACGAGGCAGAGAGTTCCGAGGCAGCCGAGTCGGCACAACAGGATCCCGAAGCCGGCTCGGTGGCCGATCCACAGTCCACTGACCAGGCCGAGGAATCGACGGACCACGAAGCTGAAGACGATGCAGGCGAGCCCGCACCTGAGAGTCGTGAGGATGCAAGCTCAGATACTAGAGAGGAAACTGACGCCTCCGAGTCTGAGGAACAGTTCCAATCGTCCGATGAATCAGATAGCGCGGTAACCGAATCACCTGATGCCGACGAGGCAAAGGCGCAAGATTCAGAAACCACGTCTGAGTCTGATACCTCGCCGGACGAAGAGTCGGCAGAAGCGGATTCACAACCGTCCGAAGCAAGTGTGACGCCTTCGGACGAAACCTCAACTGATGCTGCGTCTTCGGTAGCCGAGGAAGCCTCAGAAGAGGATGGGCAGACCTCTGCGGAAGAGCAGGAGAGTGCGGATCAGGAAGCATCTGACGTGGATCCGGCCGAACAAGACGCCTCTATGAATGAAGAGTCGGAAGACTCCGAATCATCGGAGACTGGCGAAACGGCAGATGAAAGTGATTCAGCCGCGTCTCCGGAATCCGAGGAGACTGCAGAGGAAGAAACTGCAGGTCAGGCCCCTGACGAGGACTCGGCCGAAGCAGAGGATTTTCCTGCGGATGAGGAGCCGGCAGACTCCGAATCAGATGCGACGTCCACAGACGAGGGTGTCGCAGCCGTATCCCCAGAGGCCGAGGAAATCTCGGAAGAAGATGAGCAGACCTCTCAGGTAGAACGGGAGTCAGCAGAACAGGCGCCAAGCGACGAAGAATCTGCAGCCGAGGAAGAAGATGGTAGATCTGATGATGAGGCTGCGGACACTGTGGATGATCGGCAGCCTGAAGACGCAGCAGTTACTTCCCCGTCTGAGGAACCAGAAGCCCCCACAGCGGAACGTAGTGCAGAGGAATCTGAAGATACCGCCCAACCCGGTGAGCCAGCAGCAGACGAGGCACCTCGGGCTGCTCCGGGTGATGCGGCTGCTGGTGGAACAGGTCAGCCCGCTGTCGCCGAAGAAAATTCCGAATCCGTAGTACCGGCGCGACAGGACGAATCCCCATCCGACACCGCCGCTGAACATCCGTCAGAACAGGACTCGGTGATCCAGCCCGATGCGCTGAGTCCAGATGCACCAGCGGATGAGCCTACCGCGCCTGGAGCGGCACCCTCGCCACCCGACGATTCGCCTCCGGACACCCCCGGTGCCGGCCAGGCCCCGCAATCCACTGATCCTTCTGAGGGATCGCCCCTGGCCGAAGCTCGCGAGCAGCTTAGCGAGGCCGACCGACAGATCGCGTCAGCTTCCCAACCCGTTTCTCCCGATGACGTCTCAGGCCACGCAGAAATGGCGGCGGCAGCCGAAGAAGCCAGGCAGACAGCCGACCGAGCGCAGACGGCCCTCACATCGGCCGTTCGTCAGAACGCCCCGGATCTGGCAATGGCCGATACTCAGCGTGTGGCGGATCGAGCGGAGAGGAGCCTCGCAGGAGCGACTCAGGGAGCGCGATCGGGCGATATCGCATCCGCTGTAGGCTCGATTCAGGCTCTATCCAATGCCGAACGGGCTGCCAAGAGCGCAGGCAATATCCTGGAGTCTATGGCTCACGGCGACGCAGCAGCTCAAGTCTCCAGCACCGCTGAGGAGGCTCAGCAGAATGTACAGGGGGCCCGGGACCGAATCGACGCCATTCTGGCCGACCGTTCGGATGAGGAACTGGCGGAGCAGACTAAAGGTGCTCAGGACTTTGCCGCAGCAAGCCGGCGGGCCGAGGATGTCCAGGACACGCTTGAATCCCTGCTGGCTGGTAGGGTCGGGGAGGTGGTCAATGGGCTGGTGCAGGGCGTTGAAAGCCTCGCCTCTGCTCAGGCCCCAATGTCTCGAGCGACGGACACCCTTTCGAGCCTTGCAGCAAGCGGTGCTGGGGGAACCCAGATCGCCGATGCACAGGCGGCACTCGCCGAGGCGCGAGAACACCTCGAGGCGGCGACCCTGGGGATGTCGCGTGATGATTTCGAGACCGCTGCGAAGGCTGCCCAGCAGATTCCTGAAGCCAACAGCGAGGTAGAGCGGGCGAAGAATGCCGTTGGCGAGCTGACGTCGCCGGATGTGGCGGAAGCTGTTCAACGAGCCCTTGAACCGGCCAATCTCGTGAGCGATGCGTTGGGGCAGGCCGATCAAGCTAGGGCGGCCCTTAAGGAAGCTCTGGAAGGGCTGGATACCACTGCTCTTGGACAGGCACAAGAGACGCTCGGTGATCTCTCGGGTATTGTGTCAGCTCTTGCGGAAAGTGAGTCCACCCTCAGTGCGCTGGCCAGCGGCGAGGCGTCCACGCTGTTGGAATCAGCGAATCGTTCAGTCGACGGCCTGTCCACTCTTGAGGAACTTCTCTCGCGAGGCAAAGAGGGACTGGACGCGCTACGGGAGAGCGATTGGTCCGAACTTCTTGGGCTGGCTGCGAGCGCCGCAGAGGGTCTGGGCGGCATCCGGGATCTTCTGGAACAGATTCTGGAGTGGATCGAAGGCATGCAGACGACCGGGGCCACGCAAGATGTCGCGGCAGACGTTCAGTCGGGGTATGCCCGGGTCAGGTCCATGGTCGGTGACCTCGGAGAGATGGATGCCGTCGTAGCACTCGAGGAGGCTGCGGGCCTGGTCTCGCCTCTCGAAGACGCCCTGATTACGATGGAAGACGGCTTCTCACAGATCGAGTCGCTTGCCGGCGATGATGTTGCGACAGGTATGGAAGGGGCGCGAGGCATCGCGGATCAACTGGCCGGACTTCCGGACACGTTGGGTAGTGGCAAGGAGATCCTGGATGGCTTTCTCAAAGAGGGTCAGACGTCAGAGCTGTTTGAGCAGGCCTCCGAGGTGGTGTCATCAGCTCGTGAGGTTCTAAACCAGGTTCAGCATGTTGGCGATGTTCTCGACCGCATAGAGGGTGGCGACTTGGGCGGTCTTCTCGAAGAAGGATTCGCCCTGGCGGACCAACTGCTCCAGCTTCAGGAACCCCTGGCAATGATCCAGGAGAAGATGGCTTCCTTCAGTTCGGGAGGCGGAGCCGCACTCCTGGGGCCGGTGTTCGACCAGGCCGAATCGCTCGTGAGTCAGGCCAGGCAGCTTTTCGAGTCCACGCTCCAGGACCAGATCGCCAACAACCTCGAACCGGCGCGAGCGGCTCTCGACAGGCTCTCGGAAGCATCGAGCCTCCTGGATCAGGTGTCAACGCAGCTGGGGGTTATCCAGGATGGACCGGCAGATGCCCTGCTCAGCGCGGTGCAAGTGTCCGAGGAACTCCAGCGCGTATCGGATTCGATCGGGCAGTTTAGCGAACACCTGTCCAGTCTTGGCGGAACCTTCTCGGAGACCTGTGAGAAGGGACTCGCGGCCGTGGAACCGTTCGGAGAGGCATTACGTGTCTTGGGCCCGGATGGGGCACGAGAAGGGATCCGGACCCTCCTGTCACAGGACCTTGGGGTGGTCATCGACCGTGCGATTCGTGGCGCGAATGCTCTCCTCGAAGCTGGCAGTCTGCTTGTCCGAGCGCAGGAGCAAGCGTCTATCTTGCAGAACGAGATCGGCGTCGGGGATCCGACCGAGCACAGCCTGGAGATCCTCGCACAGCTGACCCGAGATCTCCTGGGGCTGGTGGAGGATGTTCCGGCCCTCGAGGAGGTCACCACCATCCGCGACGGGCTGGGCGAATCGCCAAGGCTCTCCGAAGTTGCAGGGCTTGTCGACACAGTCTCCGATGGCATAAGGAGCTTTCTGGCGGGAAATCTAGGGGCCGATGGATCAAGCCCCTTTGCCAGCGCACAGTCCGCTATCGACGGGCTTCCAGAACTCCAGGAGCAAATGGAGTCGTCATTGGGCCTGCTTGGTGATTTTGTTGGTGGGGAGCAGGCCGCCCTCAGTCAGAGCGTGCTACAGCAGATCACGGGCCTGCGGGAGAGCACCGATTTGACCGGGAAGGCCCAGTCCATATTGCAGGCCTTCATGAATGCAGATCCCGCGGCGCTTCTGCGGGAGGCGCTGGACGCCGCTGGGGTTATGTCCGGAGTTCAAGACCTGCTAGATCAGGCCCAAGCTCTGCTGGTGGCGGGACTACAGGGGTTCCTTCCCGAGGACGTACTTGCAGCTCTGTTGGGCATAGAGCAACTGCCTGAGATGATCGAGAAACTGGGACTGGCGAGAGATGCTCTCGAGGCCCTGGCAAGTGGAGATATCGACGGGGCACTTGCACTGGCGTCAGAGATACCCGGCATCCAGGCGCTGGTTGCCGGCGCGCAAAACGCACTGATGGCATTCGCCGCCGACTCGCCAGTGGTTCAGCAGGCATTGGCAGCCGCTGAGTCTGTAGATAGTGCGCAAGCAGCGATCGATGGGCTTGAGCAACAGCTCTCAGATTTGCAGGAGAGCTTGATCCCGTCCACTAACGGAACTGCTGCTCCTCCCGCATCCGATCTCCCCGGTTTGCTTGATGAGGGTCCCTATGACCAGATGGACTACCTCACCCTTACGACACCGCTCGGGGACGACCTCGAAATTGTCGGATTCCGAGGTGAGGAGAAGATCTCAGAACCATTCCGTTTCACGCTGGATCTGGAGTCGGAGAGTGCGGATATAGAATTTTCCGACATCTGTGGTGAGGATGTCACAGTCAGCCTGCACTTCCCGGAGGGTTCGGAACGCCATATAAACGGCCTGGTAACGCGATTCGTCCAGGCGGGGCGTGGTGAAGAGGATGTCGTCAACTATCAGGCCGAGATCACGGCCTGGGTTTGGATGCTGACCCTTACGTCAGACAGCCGGATCTTCCAGGAGAAGTCCGTACCAGACATCATCGAGGAAATCTTCGGGGACCTCGGGTTCACGGATTACAAGAACAGCCTGCAGAAGACTTACGAGACGCGTGACTACTGTGTTCAGTATGGGGAGAGTTACTTCGACTTCATCTCTCGGCTCATGGAGGATGAGGGCATCTTTTACTTTTTCGAGCACGGGGAGAGCAGCCACACCCTTGTACTAGCAGATGATGCGGATGCGCACGAAGTCTGTGCTGGACCATCGCCTGTACGCTACGAAGCGCCGATAGCGAACTCGGTGCAGTTGAATGTGGTCAAGGAATGCACACTCGAGGAGCGAGTGGTGACCTCGAACTACGCCCTGAGTGACTTCAACTTCGAGACACCGGAGACCGATCTTAAGGTGTCCGTTTCGGGTGGAGACGGGGATTCCGAAGAGTTCGAGTTTCCGGGAGGGTATTCGGAGACCGAGGTTGGAGAGGCTCGAGCAACCGTCCGGATCGAAGAGAAGGAGCTTCCCGCGAGGTGGATGTCCGGAGGGAGCTACTGTATGGGTTTCGCTGCGGGAGGCAAGTTCACGCTGGAAGAGCACTACCGGTTAGATGTCAACGCGAGCTATGTGCTCTATTCTGTCCGACACGAAGGGCAGAAGGAGGAATACGAGAACACTTTCGAAGCCTTTCCGGCAGAGACACCATTTCGACCGGAGAGAAAGGTCGCCAAGCCCGTGATCCACGGTGCCCAGACAGCCATCGTCGTGGGCAAAGAGGGTGAGGAAATCTGGACGGATAACTACGGCCGCATCAAAGTCCAATTCCATTGGGACCGTCAGGGCGAGATGGATGAGAACAGCTCCTGCTGGATCCGGGTCGCGCAAGGCTGGGCGGGAAAGCAATGGGGCGCCATGTTCCTTCCGCGGATCGGCCAGGAGGTCCTTGTGAGCTTCATGGATGGCGATCCAGATCGTCCTTTGGTTACCGGGTCCGTCTACAACAGCACTCAGACTGTTCCCTACGACCTTCCAGACGAGCAGACGAAGTCCACGATCAAGAGTAACTCATCCAAGGAAGGTGAGGGATTCAACGAGATCCGCTTCGACGACTTGAAGGAGAATGAGGAGATCTACGTTCACGCACAGAAAGATCTAAGCCTGAAGGTGCTGAACAACGAGGTGGCGGATGTCAAGAATGCTCGATATGCGTTCGTCAAACAGGGGGAAGATGAGGAGCCTGAGATCGACGAGGGTGTTCAGGACATGCTGGTTGTCGTGGGGAACCGGAAGATCGAGGTGAAGGGAGAGGAGTCGGAAGAGACCCACACGAATGAAGGCAAATACGTTCAGGAGGTGACCAAGACACGAGAGGTTACCGTTCAGGACAACGAAACACACACAAACGAGAAGGACTTCACGCAGGCGGTCAACGGCAACTACGACCTGACGGTGGATGGCGACCTTACGCAGACGGTAAAGGGGAAGTACACACTCAAGGTTGATGGTGACCTCATCATCGATGTGTCCGGGAAGGTCTCCATTAAGGCCGGTCAGGATCTGTTGGCCGAGGCCAGTGGATCGCTCACCAACAAGGCCGGCATGGATCTGACCAATGACGCCGGCAAGAACCTGAACAACACCGCAGGTATGGACCTAACGAACGAAGGCGGGATGAACCTAACGAACAAGGCATCCATGGATGTGACGAACGACGGTCTGAACGTCAACAACAGCGCCAAGGTTGCTCTGAACAACAAGGCGGTCACGCTGAAGAACGAAGCCAGCGCCATGATGGAGAATACGGCGAGTGCCATGCTCAAGCTAGAGGGCTCGGCAATGGTTATGGTCAGCGGTGGCCTGGTGAAGATCAACTAGTCAGTCCTGGATATAGAGATCGTTTGGCGACCAACAAATGTTGAATCCTGAGCTACACAAGACAGTAGAGACCGATATGTCCGCTTTGATTGCAGACTCGGAGCCTGAATACGTCGAAGAACAGATGGCTACACCCGAGGGCGGTGCGGAGTCGGCTTTCGAAGAGGAGGTCGAGCAGGATAGTGCAGGTGTGGTCGTCAAACGGGTGCGGCGCAGCCCAGACGGTAGTATCGAGCAGACGTTCCTCTACGCAGGTGACGGTGTGCTGTCATCGGCTACCATCTGCCAGGATGGGGAGGTTGTTGAGGAGCGACGCTACGATGCTACCGGCAACCTGGCATCGAAGTCCTACTTCGTCGGCGAGGTGCTGCAACGAGAAGTCGACTACCGTGCTAATGAACAGGCCGTTCGAGAGGTAACCTATCTCGGGGGCAATCCGGTTTCGGAGACCGCTTACGACGAATCCAGTCGACCGACACGACGGGTGATTCATCGTGAGGGATCGCGGATGGAGGTTGTCGCCTACGATCCGGCGGGTTGGGTTTCGCAACGGTCTAGGCACGAGGAAGGCAAACTCCAGGGCGAGTCCCTGACATACAACGCCGATGGGCAGGTCATTCTGCAAGCGCAGTATGCCAACGACCAGCTCGAAGGCATCCTGACCGTTTTTGACGGGAGCGGTGCACCAATCGAGCAGAGCAGCTACAAGGGCGGGCAGCTCGATGGCGAGACAGTCGTCTATGTGGATGGAGTGGTCCGGGGGCGGACAACGTACCGTAAGGGCAAGCAACACGGTCCGGCCACCGTCTACAACGAGACGGGTCAGATCGTCCAAGCCCAACACTTCCTGGAGGGTAAGCGGCAGGGCGAATCCATTCAGTACTACCCGAGCGGTTCACCGAGCGAGCAGGCAATGTACCGTGACGATAGATTGCACGGTGAAGTGGTACGATACTACCCGAATGGACTCGTTCGTGAGAAACAGAACTACAAGGATGGGATACCTGTAGGGGACAGAGTGGACTACGATCACAAGGGACGAAAGAGCACTCTTGAGGATCTTGCCGCTCAGAACACGAAGTATATTGGTAGGGGCCTACGGGTTGCCAAGCAGCTGGTCCAGTGGTTCGGTAAGCCGTTCGGGATAGTAACCAAGTAGTGATGGTCATACGGTCAAGGTTTCTAGGTTGGGCCCTGGACTTCACAAGCCAATCGGTTATGCATGACAGGTGATCACACAGATCAGCGGGAGCGGCCGTTTTTGATTGCTGGTATTCCAACCAAAGCAGGCACCGTCGACATTAGGACTGGAATGATTTTGTTTACCCAGTGTCTACCTAGACCTAGCAGTTTCTCAGATAGTTGCGATTTATTCATGCCGATGGATTGGCGATGCCGCCAATAGCACGAACCTCCGATATGCACGTGTGTCCCATGCAGACACCTGCAGGACCTGTGCCGATACCCCACGTAGGGGGACCGGTGATGCCCCCCGGCTGTCCACTTGCGCTCATCGGAGGTCTACCCGCAGCTCGTATGGGGGACATGGCAGTCTGCGTTGGCCCACCGGACAGCATCGTCATGGGCCTGCCGACGGTTCTGGTGGGTGGACAGCCGGTAGCCCGTATGGGAGATACAACCGCCCACGGCGGGTCAGTTGTGCTCGGGTTCCCGACAGTAATGGCGGGTTGATACAGGGACGGCCGACTCCGTACCCCCAAGTGCTGAAACAGTGTTCGAGCAGGCTCAGAAACGCATTCATGGCTTGGGATGATGTCGTTTGCCACTGGGCTCGGCTGCACACCAACCAGTAGCTGCACAACGCTGGATGGAGCTACTTGTCCAACGGTCTGCAAGGAGGAGATATGTCTGCAAAGTCTTGGGATCCGGACATACTTGGCCGAGATGGAATGGCTGGATGGAACGGATGTCCAAGTTTGGTGGAATCGTTAGCAAATGACAGGTACCAAAGAAAGCCCAAGATTACTCCTGATTGTGAGGAAACATGGTGCAGAATCAACCTTCGGGAGCTGCAAGGAACAGACAGGTGATCGAGTTCGCGTTCACGCGCTGGGCGCTAGTCGCTACAATCCTGGGTCTGGGGGCCGCTGGTGCTGTCACATTCACTGGCGGCGTCTTCCTTGGGGTTGGCGCAACACTCAGGATGGTGGAGAATGAATCGTTGGTAGTAGAAGAGGCTCTTCCCGAGCCCTCAACAGTTGACGAATCACTGAATGGATTCCTTGAGATAGAGGAACCGTCTAATGAGGCAATGCCAGCTTTGTATTCTACGATCGAGGCATCTTCTTTAGTGCTTTTGGCATCGCCCTCTAGCGAGTTTACAGTACAGGTAGGCAGGTACCGCGACCACGAAGAGGCGTCAACCCTGTATAACCAACTCTGGGACGAGGGCTTCCGGCCAAAGATCTATTCAGGTTGGGACGATGACGATCTGCTTTGGCATTCTGTCCGGATCGGGCGGTACGACGATCCTCGGGATGCAGAAGAAGAGGCGGCTCGACTCGGATCAACTCTACAGGTGCACGTGGTGGTTCGCCCCGACGGCGCACTCTAGCCTGAATCAGACACCGTGAAGCAAGAGATCCTGTGGCTGATACCGATAGCTCTTGCGCCATTGCTTGTAGTCATTATGGGATGGCTCTGGCAAAGACGTCGGGGGGAGGTATCACAGGATCGTGAACCGTTTGACGTCGAGGCCGCCGTTCGAGAGCGGATTGAGGCCGATGCTGGTATCCAGGGTCTCTATGCAGACCTGGACTTTGCGCCGTGGTTGGAGTGGAAGCTCAAGGCTCAAATTCACTCGCTCGAGGAGTTGATCGTCACAACCATTCCTGACTTCAGGCGATTCCGGAATGCTGTGACAGACCTAGGGGCACGCTTCGACAGCTCAGTCGATCCGGAGGATCCGGCGCTCCATGTTTTGGCAAGGGGAGAAGAAGGTTCCCTCGTTCGGGAGCTGATCTCGGCGGGTGACGATCCGCCTCGTGTTTTAGCGCTGCTCAACCAGGATCCAGTCCACGACGCATTGCCGTTCCTTGTCGAGATACCATACTACAAGGAAGGCATCCTGACCTGGCGCACCCCGGTGGGGGTCTCGGTGATCCGGAAGGGACCTGGTGATCCCGCCCTCTTTGCTCACAGGCTTCATGAAATCGAGAGTCTGGTAAGGACAGCAAAGATTCGTCGAGATCCCAGGCTTGAGGAAGATGTTCTCGATGCTATCTCGCGTCTGCGGCGAGACCTGCACTCACCAACAGCCTATTTCCCTGCGCCGCTGAGGGCACTCGAAGAACGTATAGATGAATGGCAGAAGGATGTACCGACAATCGATAAGCGCAAGCAACTCGACACCTTCGTTCGCGCCATGGTGATCATTCAGAAAAGGTTCGGGACAGCGAGCGAGAAAGACGTTTCCGAATCTTTGGAGGAAGTATTCGCACAGTCAAGACGGTATCTGGGGGCGCCGTGGCTGCAGTCTCCTGGATTGACGAACACGATCGTGTCTTTGGTGCTGCAAGTCGAGCGGTGCAGGTGCAAGCAGTCAGCGGACAGACGTGTGCTTGATGCCATACGGGCCGAGGTCGAAGCTGGTGTAT
>MDTE01158166.1_pt1 | contig 17710 bp, 21 predicted proteins | sample 811231 | NCBI WGS metagenome assembly MDTE01 (sample SAMN05326651, study PRJNA326480) | marine metagenome | isolation source: seawater | place: Indian Ocean: Red Sea | collected 2010 | reverse complement strand
GAAAACAACACTAAATAAAATTATTTTTATTATAAAAGGGGCGATTTATTCGCCCCTTTTTTTTGCTTTAAGCAATTAATTGCACATGCTAATTTAAGATATGCCAATTTGGGTACTAGTTTTAGATTATATTTTAGGAATTATAATGTGGACTCTAATAGGAAGATCTGCAATGAACATATTTCAAAGGGAGGATTCTAATTTCTTTTTTATGAAAGCTTTTGTTAAATTAACTAATCCTATAATAAAACCATTCAGATTTATTACTCCAAGTTTTATAATACCAATTTTTGTTCCATTATATGTTGCGTGGTTTTTTTACATGTTTAGATTTTATTTTATGCCTTATGTTTTAGGCTATGATGTCATGGGTATGCTTTCCTTTCCTTTGGAAAGCGACATTGCTAAGGAAATCTATCGTTTATTTAATAGATAATTTAAAAATGACTGGAAAACTTTACTCTTTAATATTTTTTTTATCTCTGTTCTGGTTTTTCTGTTTGTATATCGGATTTAAAAGTCAAAGAAAAGTGGCAGTGCCAGTTGATTTTTTTATATTTAACAGACAACTTCCAAGTTGGTCCTATTTTGCCATCTTAACCGGCGCCATTTTTTCAGGTTGGATATTCTTCGTGCAACCAAGCTTAATTTTTATAAACGGATTTCCTTTTGCTCTTACCTCTTTATGTGTAATCGGAATACCTTTAATTGGAGTAATTTTTTCTAAAAGACAATGGATGTTTTCAAAAAGGTTTGGCTTTGTAACCCCCTCTGAAATGATATCCACGTATTTCAAAAGTGACATATTAAGAATTCTAATTGTTATAATAGCTTTAGGTTTTGCTATTCCTTTTATTTCAATGCAACTTTCTCTTGGGGGAGTATTGATTAGCATTCTATCCGATAATTTAATTGGTCCTGGCTCTGCTTCAATTTTAATAGGAGCCATAATTGTAGTTTATGTAAGTAGCGGTGGCATAAAATCTATAGTTTATATTGATACAATTCAGTTTCTGTTACTTATTTTTGGAATAATTTGTATTGGTTTTATAACTTATGACTTAGTTGGTGGGTGGGACTTACTGAATGAAAGTTTATCAAGGATTGGTGGTTTAAAGGAAAATCTTTTTAATATAAAAGAAAATTATCGGTCTTATCTAGCTGTACCAGGTACAATTAAGAACTCTGAGGTACTAAATGAAAAATTATTTTACAATGGAATATGGACCTCCTCACTAATTCTAACTTTTGTTTTTGCATTAACAGGGATCCAGATGTCTCCTAGTGTTTCAATGTTAACTTTTTCAAGTAAGGATGTGGAATATTTTGGAACTCAACAGATATGGTTTTCAGCCTTTTTAATAGGTTTTCTTTTAATCTTTTTTACAATTTGTATTGGTGTTGGTTCAACGTTATTAGGTGGTAATAATACGATTAATCAAACTGGAAACAACATATCTAATGTTCTTCCATCTGATATATTTCCAAATGACGCAAGCACACTTGTACCCCATATTATTAATTTAATTGGAGATTATTCTTTTATTTTTTTTGGTATACTTACAATTTGTGGCGTTGCGGCTGTTCAATCGACAAGTTCGTTGTATTTGACCTCTAGTGCTATTGTAACTAGAGATATTTTAAAAAAATATTTTGTTAAAAATATGAGTAATACAGAGCAAATTTTCTCTGCGAGAATTACTTTAATGTGTATTTTCATTCTCTCATTAATTATTTCAGTTAAATCCTACGAAAGTATTTTCTCTCTTGGGAGTTTCTCTTTGGCAATAGCCTGTCAGATGTTTGTGCCTCTACTAGCTATTTGTTATATTCCTTGGTTTACAAAACAAGGAGTTGCTTTAGGTATTGTAATTGGAATAATTGCAGTATTCTTTACAGAAAGTGTCGGTCAGACATTATTTGGTAATTTAATTTTCTGGAATAAATGGCCTTTAACTATTCACTCAGCTGTATGGGGAGTGTTTTTCAATATTGTTGCAACGATAACTATATCTTTTATTACACAAGAAACAAAAGAGACTAATCATAAGCAAAAATTTCATGATTTTATTAATGAGCATAAGAATTACTCTATAGGAAGACGAAGTTTAAAACCTAGTGCGTGGATTATTTCAATTGTTTGGGTATTTTTTGCTTTAGGACCTGGTTTAATGATGGGGAATGAGCTATTTGGAAAACCTGTTAATGTGGAAAGTTGGTCGTTTGGTATGCCTTCAATTTGGGTTTGGAAAATAATATTTTGGATTTTGGGTATTTTGTTAATTTGGTTTTTAGCCATCAAAATGGAGATGTCAACACCTCCGGATAAAGCCATTATTTCTCAAACAGAAGATATTGGTTGATTTTTTAAATATTTTTTTGACATCGAATTATTTAAAACTATAAATAAATTATATATGATTCCTTCAATAAAAATTTCACCCTCTATTCTGGCCAGTGATTTTAGCAAACTTGGTGAGGAGGTTAAAGCTTTGGAAGAAGCCGGAGCAGATTATATTCATGTAGATGTTATGGATGGACATTTTGTTCCTAATTTAACAATTGGTCCTGATGTAATAAAAAAAATTAGACCTCTTACTAAAAAAGTTTTTGACGTTCATCTAATGATTTCACCAGTAGATAAATATATTGAACAATTCGCAAATGCTGGTGCTGATATAATTACATTTCATCCAGAAGCAACAGAGAATTCTGAAGAAACAATTAAATTAATAAAAAAGTTAAATAAAAAAGTTGGTATGTCCCTAAAGCCTAAAAGTGAAATTAATTTAATAAGAGAATATTTGAATAAAATAGACTTGGTATTAATAATGAGTGTAGAGCCTGGTTTTGGAGGACAAAAGTTTATGCCAGAAGTATTGCCAAAATTAAAAGAGTTAAAAAAAATTATAGATAAAGAAAAATACAATATAGACATTGAAATAGATGGAGGTATAAATTTTGAAAACTCAAAGGCCGCAAAAGAAGCTGGAGCAAATATACTTGTATCTGGATCCACTATATTTAAAGAGAACAGTGGTGATCTTAAAAAAAATATCAATTTACTTCGTGAAAACTGATAAATGAATAGCGCAAAGAGTATTTATATCTATTTTTTATCTATAAAGAAACTTATAACTAGGTCTATTAAAGAATTTTTTTTTTCTACTAGTATTTATAATAAATTATTAGACTCAAGAACTCCATCTAGGTTTTTCTTTTATCCTAATCCGTATTTATTATCCCCTTTATTGAATCACAAGGATTTACTTGTTAAAATTTCAGATGAAGATGTAAATAATTTCTGGATTAATATTTTAAAAAATAAAGAGAGAAAAAGTATCCATAACTTTTTGTGGTTAAATTTAGTTGACAGAAAAAATGAATCAAAAATTATTCAAAAAATTATAGAAGAGTGGATAGTAAAGTATAATAACTACAAAAAAGATATTTGGAGTGATAATTTAATTAGTATAAGAATTATAAGCTGGATCTCTAACGCTGATGTTATTTTGAATAATAATGAAAAGGATTTTAATAAACCTTTCTATAAATGCCTTATAAAACAAATAAATTTTGTCAAAAAAAATGTAAAAAATTTATCAGACGAAAACAAAAAAATTTCAGCTATAAGTGCAATTATATTATCAGGTCTAGTTTTTAGAGAATATTATGATAATTACAAAATAGGCCTCAAAGAGCTTAAAAAATTGATTGAAAGTTTTTTTGATAAAAATGGTTTTCCCAAAAACAGAAATTTTGAAAACTTGATCACATTCATTCAATATTTTGTTCTTATAAAAGAATGGATAAAAAATGGACAAGAAATAGTACCTGATTATTTAGAAGAAATAATTGAAAAGAATTTAGTATGTCTAAACTCTTTATATGGTCCGCTAAAAAAATTACCATTATTTAATGGTTCAACAGAAAAAAATTTAGAAAATTTCTTAGAATATTTAAATAAACTTAATTATAACTTTAAAAAGAATTTGAAGTCTGTAGGTCAGGTTCAAATTATTAAGAACAAAAAATCAACCTTATATTTTGACTCTGGGGAACCACCCTCCCTTAAACTTTCAAAAGATTACCAGTCAGGTCCGTTGTCATTTGAATACTCTAATGATGGAGATAAAATAATAACTAATTGTGGTTATGGAAGAAAAATATCAAAGAAAATTCAGCTTTTAAGTAAATTTACTTCTGCCCAATCCACTTTATGTATTAATAACACTTCAGTTGTAAAATTTAAGAAAAATAGTTTAATTAATAAAGCTTATGGCTCCACAATAAATAATTCATTTAAAACTTTTGATGTTGACAGAGCCGAGGATAAAACAAACATCACAATTTCAGCTACACATAATGCTTATCTTGACAGATTTGGATATTTGCACAAAAGAACAATAAAATTTTTCAAAAAAAGCAATGACATAATTGGAAATGATCGTTTAATTAAAAAAAATACTAGCTCAAATGTTGGATTTAGTATTAGGTTTCATCTTTATCCAGGAATTAATACAGTTAAAACAATCAGCGGAAAAAGTATACTTTTACAAATTAATAAAAATAAATCCTGGATCTTTTCTTCTGAAAACCAAAATATTAATGTAGAGAAAAGTTTATTTATGGGGGGAAATAAAGCATTAAATAATCAATGTATAGTAATTTATGGAAACACGGAAGATTCGGATGTTGATATTGAGTGGAAATTAAAAAAAGCCAGTTAAACTAATGTCAGGAAAAATAAAAAATGCTCTAATATCCTTATCTGATAAAGACCAAATAGGAAGAGTATTAAAAACACTTCAAAAATACAAAATTAATATAATTAGTTCTGGCGGAACTTATAGAGAAATAAAGAAGCTAGGTTACAAATGTACTGAAATCTCAAAATATACTAAATTCAAAGAAATGCTTGATGGCAGAGTAAAGACTTTACATCCAAAAATTCATGCTGGAATTCTTAGTAAAAGATCAAATAGTAAACACAGAAGAGAAATGAATAGAAAAAAATTTAATTATATCGATTTAATAATTGTAAATTTTTATCCCTTTCAACAAACAATTCAAAAAACTAAAAATTTTAGGAAAATTATTGAGAATGTAGACATAGGAGGGCCAACAATGGTAAGGGCTGCGGCAAAGAATTTTAATGACGTTTCCATTATCACAGATAAAAAAGACTATGGCTTCTTAATAAGTGAACTAAATAAAAATAAAGGTTCTACAAGTCTAAAATTTAGAGAAAAGATGGCTTGTAAAGCTTTTGGGTTAACGGCCTACTACGACTCGGTAGTTTCAAATTGGTTTAATGAAAAACTTAATATAATTTTTCCTGAAAAAAAAACAATTTTTGGAAGGAAAATTTCACAATTGAGATATGGAGAAAACCCACATCAAAAAAGCAGTATATACATAAATGATTTATTTAATGATGAATTGGGCTTAAAGAAAATTAAAGGTAAAGCATTAAGCTATAATAATTATAACGATATATTTACTGGTCTAGAAATTTTATCCTCATTTAAAAAAACTGGAACGGTTATTATCAAACATGCAAATCCATCTGGAGCATCGGTTAACAATTCTGCTATAAAATCTTTTCAGGAATCTTACTTGTCTGATCCAACAAGTGCGTTTGGCGGAATTGTAGCTTGTAATTTTAAAATTAATAGAAGAATAGCCAAAGAAATGTCCAAAGTATTCTTCGAGGTTATACTAGCAAAAAAGTTTGACAGGGAATCTTTAAAAATATTAGGTTTAAAAAAGAATTTAATTTTAATAGATATATCTAAATTTAAGCATAAAAAAGAATATCAAGTTAAGCCCTTCACCAACTCATTTTTAGTGCAAGATAAAAATAAAATAATCTTTAAAAAGAAAGATTTAAAAATTGTTACTAAACTTAAGCCAACTAAAAAGGAGATTAAATCTGCAGAATTTGCGATGAATATATGCAAATTTATTAAATCAAATTCAATCATAATTGCAAATAACTTTTCAACTATAGGAATAGGTGCTGGACAACCTAGTAGGGTAGATAGCTGCAAGATAGCAGTTCAAAAGGCAAGGCAATTTCAACCAAAAAAACTTAAAAATTCTGTAGCTGCATCTGATGCCTTTTTCCCTTTTTCAGATGGCATTAAAAAATTAATACAAGCAGGGGTAAAAGTGATAGTTCAACCCGGCGGTTCAATAAGAGATCAAGAATCAATTTTGGTTGCCAATAAAGCAGGGGTAAAAATGATTTTTACTGGCGTGAGGCACTTTAACCATTAAGAAATTCTATCAACTTTAGCAGCCAGAATAAAATCACTTTCATGTAAACCTTTTATGGCGTGAGTAAAAATTTTTATTTTAGCATAACCCCAACCAAACCAAATATCAGGATGATGGCCCTCTTTTTCTGCTATCTCCCCAACTTTGTTTACAAAATTTTGGCTTTCTGAAAAATTTTTAAACTTGAATTCCTTAAGCAAATAATAAATTTTATTATCATCAGATTTTACATCCCACCCATCAACTTTTTTGAGATACGTATGAATTTCTTTTGTATCAAAGCTTGGGATGCCTCCTTCACAGGGAATACATTTTTTGTCTGCTAAATCTGACATACTGTTGCTTATGCTATATGGAAAGTAATATTAAGTAAACAATTTGTCTCATTTCTGGAGCGGGAGAAGGGAATTGAACCCTCGGCCTAAACGTTGGCAACGTTTCGCTCTACCACTGAGCTACTCCCGCATGTAAACAATATAGTATATAAATTTTGACTTGGTCAAGACTTATAAAAAATACCCTTGTTTGACAAATTTAAGCTTAAATCTTTTAAAAATTTGAACTTGTTTATATCCTTTAAAATTAAATTTTTAACAGGTTGTGTAATTTCATTATATTTAAAAAAAGTATTTATAAAATTTATTCCAAAACCAAAAAGAAAATTTTCAGGTTTTCGCAGCCTTACAAAATTATTTAAAACTTGAGAATTTTTAAGTTGTATTCCATAGGATAAATTCTTTTGAATTTCTTTACACAATGTTTTTACATCGCGCAAAATTAAATTGTAACCTTGCCCTGCTATTGGATGAACGTTGTATGAACCCTCGCCCAAGACCAGAATATTTTTTTTTAATGAGTTAATATTAAATTTAAAGGAAATTGGGAAAAAACTTAATTTAGAGAAAGTGAATTTATTTTCAGTATTTAAGATGATCTTTAATTTATTTTTTAAAATATTCTTTATATTTTTTAAGTTAAAGTTGGAATTAATACTCCAAATTAATGAAAATTTATTTTTGCTTAAAGGTAAGATAGCCAGGGGGCCTTCCTTAAGGAAATATTGACTTGCCGTAGAAATATTTGAACTATGCTTCACCGTTGTTGTAAAAGCATGCTCTTTTAGATTTTTATAAACAGATCGTGTTCCGAATAAATTTTTTATTATTGGTGAATTTTTACCAAGACAAAGCAGAATTATATCATAATTAAGTTTTTGTTTAAGAAGAACAGCAGAATTATCAGTATCAATTTTTTTAATTTTCTTTCTAAATACTTTTATTTTTTTATTCTCTTTAATTTTCTTTATAAGCAATTGTCTTAATTTAGAATTTTCAATAGTATACAGTAAGTTTTTATTATCGTTTTGAAAGTTCATAAAGTGTTTGTAGCCAGTTGGAAGTTCATGATAAAGGTTAATCTGATCAGAAGGCCAAAAAAACTTAGAGTCTTTTTTATTTAAGAATTTTAACAAAAATCCATAATTGCTTGAGGATATTGCCGTGGTTCTTTTGTCTTTAAATTTTTTATTAAAGTTAGGTGCTACTAAATTTACTTTAATGTTTAAACTACTTAATACTAGGGCCGTTGTCAGTCCTGTTAGTCCATCTCCTATAATACAAATTCTCTCTCTCATTTTTTAAACTCTCTCAAAATTTTAATTACATATTCTATTGCTTCTGGCTTGGTTTCGGGAAGAACTCCGTGTCCTAAATTAAAAATATAAGGGTAGTCTGAGAATACCTGAAGATATTTTTCAACATTTTTTTTGATATTTTCTTTTTCTGTTAGAAGAACTCTGGGATCCATACCTCCCTGTATTGTTGTTTCTTTAATTTTTTTTTTTATCCAGGACGGATCCACTTCGTAATCTATATTTATGCAGTCTGGTTTTACAATTGAGCAAAAATTAATATAATTTTTTTTGATTCCTCTAGGAAAGCAGATTACTGGGGTTTTTAATTTTTTAATGTGTTCAACGACTTTTAAAGTAGGAATATAACAATACTTGTTTAATTCATTTTCAGGCAACAAGCCTGCCCATGAGTCGAATATTTGTATTACATTGGCTCCGGCCTCAATTTGTTTTTCTACATGTAAACAAATGCTGTCCTCAATTTTTTTTAAAAGTTTATTAACAAAAACTTTGTTGTTTGTAATTGTATTTATATTGAAATTGTTTTTGGGAGATTTTTTATTAAGCATGTAAACTAAGAGGGTCCAAGGTGCTCCAGCAAATCCGATAAGAGTATCTCCTTTCATTGTTTGCCTAACTTTTCTAATACCTTCATATACTGGTTTTAGTTTATTAATAAAATGTTCAGAGGTTATATTGATAATTTTATCTAAATCTAAATCTCCCAATTCTGGACCAAAGTTTTTTTTAAAATTTACATTTTGACTTAAACCGTGAGGTATCATTAATATGTCTGAAAAGATGATTGCTGCATCAAGGTCAAATCTTTTTGTTGGTTGTAGTGTAATTTCTGTAACTAAATCAGGATTCAAACAAAGCTCTATGAAATTTTGATTCTTTTCTCTTATCTTTCTAAACTCTGGTAAATATCTACCAGCTTGTCTCATAAACCAAACAGGAATGAAAGTTGAATTTCTATTTATTATACAATCGTGTATTTTATTCATTATTAATATAATAGTTTTAAAATATAATTGATGTAATAGGGCATGTTAGTTATAGAAAATGGGATAATTTCTATTTTATCTACATATTTATATACGAAACAACACCTATAAACCTAGGTTTTTCTTTATTATACACAATGTTGATTATTAATTATAAAATTATAAACATAAGATAAAATGTTAGTAGTTTGTTAATTTGGGTTAAAAAAAAATCAAATTTATGATTTTTTATTGATAACTATTACTTATAATAAAACAATTCACAAAGTTAATGACAACAAAATATCAAATATTTTTAATATCAGACTCAACCGGAGAGACCTTGGACAGAATTTTTCTCGCCTTGCAATCTCAGTTTGCAAATTTTGATTATGATAAAAAGGAATATGTTTTTATAAGAACAGAGCAGCAAATTAACAAAATCATTATAGAGTGTAAGGAAAAAAAGAACGCAATAATTTTATTCACTGTTGTAGATACAAAACTTGCTAAATTTTTAGAAAAAGAAAGCTTAAAAAACAACATCCCCTGCTTTGGTGTTTTGGGCAATTTGATTTTAAGTTTTTCCAAGCTCTTAGATCAAGAAGCAATACACAAGCCTAGTGCGCAACATGTTTTAGATGAAGATTATTACAAAAGAATAGAGGCGATTCAATTTACAATGTCACATGACGACGGGAAGAGAAACGAAGACATTATGATTGCAGATATAATTTTATTAGGTGTTAGCAGGACCAGCAAAACACCAACGTCTATTTATTTGGCAAATAGAGGTTACAAAACTTTAAACATACCTTTGGTTTCTAACCAGTCTGTGCCGGAATCATTAATCAAAGAAAACAAAAAGTTCTGCGTAATAGGATTATTTGCTGATGCAGAAAGATTATCAGAGATAAGAAAAACAAGAGCAAATGTAAATCAGTCAGTAGATTTACAGGCTTACACCGATATAGAAAAAATCAGGACCGAAGTAGAAGAGTCAAAAAAATTATTTAGAACACACAATTGGCCTTCGATAGATGTTTCTAGACGTTCAGTGGAAGAAACCGCAGCATCTATTCTAAAAATCTATGAAATAAAAAAAAGTAAATGAAAATAATTCTTGCATCAAAAAGTGGAGTAAGAAAAAAAATTTTAGATCAAAACAAAATCGAAAATGAAGTTTGTCCATCCAACGTTAACGAAGATGAGGTTAAAATTTCTTTAATTTCTGAAGGAGCAAATCCTATGTTAATTTCTAAAAATTTAGCCGAATTAAAGGCCAACAAAGTAAGTTCTGCAAAGCCCGACCAAATAGTGCTCGGAGCTGATAGCGTAATTGATTTAAACGGAGAACTTATTTCAAAACCACGTGATAGAGAGGAGGCTTTGGAAATACTACAAAAATTGAATGGGAAAAAGCACCAATTGATTAGCTCTGTTTGTATATCTAAAAATGGTTCTATGATCTGGAATTATACGGACTCATCATCTTTAACTATGAAAAAACTTAATTTAGACGAAATTCAAATATATTTAAAGAAAATCAAAGATAAGGATTTATATGCGTATGGTGTCTATCAAATTGAAGCAGGCGGAAGGTTTTTATTTGCAAAAATTGAAGGAGACGAAGACACAATTATGGGCCTTCCTGTGAAAAAAATAAAGGAGTATTTAACTAATCAGAAATGCTAATTTTAATTTGGTTTGTAGTTTGTATTATTTTTTATTTAGTCCAAAAAATACTTGGTAATTCTGGACATGCATTTGAGTTATTTGCTTTACTAACAGCTTTGGCACTATTTATTATTGATAGATTAAGTAGAAAAACAAAAAAATGAAAAAATACTTAGTAATTGGAAACCCAATAAATCACTCATTGTCACCTAAATTACACAACTACTGGATAAAGCTAAATAATATCGATGCTGTTTATGAAAAAAAAGAGATCGAAGAAAGAGATATTCAAAGCGTAATCAGGGGTATTAAAAATGGAGAAATAGAGGGCATTAATGTAACCGTTCCATTTAAAAAGTCAGTTATACCTTTTTTAGACGATCTAGAAAACTTGGCAAAAAAAACTCAGTCTGTAAACACAATTTATAAAAAAAACAATAAGATAATCGGAGCCAACACTGATATCAAAGGATTTAGTTTTGCATTAAAGCATATAAAATACAAAGTTAAAGGAAAAAAAATTTTTATTTTAGGGGCCGGAGGTGTAACTCCATCGATCATTTTTGCTTTAAAACAAATGGAAGCTTCCACCATCATGTTGACTAACAGAACGAAAGAAAAAGCCGAAAGTTTAAAAAAACAATTTCCTTTTTTAGAACTTATAAAGTGGGGAGATACCAAAAAATTTGATATGATAATAAATGCCACAAGTCTAGGTCTAAAAGAAAATGATAAATTGCCTTTAAATTATGACCAAATAGGAAAAGGGAAATTTTTCTATGATGTTATTTATAATCCTAAAAAAACAAACTTTCTTTTACAAGCAGAGAAACTTGGCAATCAGATTGAAAATGGAAAAATAATGTTTGCTTATCAAGCCCAAGAGGCTTTTAAATTATGGCACGGATCATTGCCTTCGATTAACAAAGAGGCTCTTGATATGTTAGAAAATGACTAAAATTGCAATTACTGGATCGTTAGCATCAGGCAAATCAACAGTGGCAAAACTTATGTCTCGCCAACGCTACCCAATCTTCGATGCAGATAAGTCAGTAAAAGATTTGTATGTAAAAAGAAGTTTTAAAAAAAAGGTTAAAATAAAATTTAATTTTAAAAATACTGATAAAATAAAAAATAAAATTAAAAATTTGATAAAAAAAGACAAAAAAACACTGAAAAAACTTGAACTTATCATTCACCCTTTTGTCAGAAGAGAAATGAAGGCATTTATGAAATCTAAAAAAAAAATTAAAATTAAAATTTTTGAAATTCCACTTTTGATTGAAAGCAATCTTCAGAAATATTTTGATATTATTGTATTTGTTGGTGCGAAAAAAAAAATAAGATTTAAACGGTACGTTCGTAAGGGTGGAGACAAGAAGATATTCACAGTTTTAGAAAAAAGACAAAACAAACCAACTAAAAAGATAAAAATAAGTGATCATGTGATTTATAATAATAGTTCTATTAAAAATTTAAAAAGAAAAGTCAAATTTTTAGTAAATAAATATGAGTGAAATATTTTTAGACACTGAGACTACCGGCCTTTCAGCCAAAGATGGAGACAGAATAATCGAAATTGCCTGTGTTGAAACAGAAAATCTTATATCAACCGGGAAAGTTTTTTATAAATTGATCAACCCAGAAAAAGAGATATCCAAGGAAGCTTTTAATGTTCACGGGTATACTCTGGAAAGATTAAACAAAGAGCCTAAATTCAGTGAAATAGCCAAAGATTTAATTAATTTTATATCAGGTAAAAAATTAATTATTCACAATGCACCTTTTGATATTGGTTTTTTAAATTATGAGTTAAAAAAAAATAATATGAAAACGATTAATATTGAAAAAAACGTTGTTGATACTCTTGCTTTGGCTAAGTTAAAATACCCAGGTTCATCAAATTCCCTGGATAATTTATGTAAAAAATTTAACATAGATTTGTCAAAAAGAAAAAAACACAATGCATTACTAGATTGTGAATTATTAAGGAAAGTTTACATCAACCTAGTTGGAGAAAAGGAGCCAACTTTGGTTTTTCAAAATCCAAAGATTGAAAATCATACAATTAACAAGAATATAAAAGCAGCTAGTAAAAAATATTCTAAAAATGTCATTAAGCCATCTAACAAAGAACTTGAAAATCATAGAAAATTTCTTAAAAGCGAATTAAGAAAAAATTATTTTTGAGACTTCTTAGTTTCGTAAAGTTTAAGAAAATCAATATTTTCATCTATATTAATTTTTTTAAATCCTGATTTTTCAAATAAAAATACAATGATGCTTCTTATTTCAGGATAGACTTCTTGGGGAACTTTTATAAGAATAATTTTTTCCAATTCTTCTTTTTCTACTTTTTGATCAATTTTTATGAGTGTGGCTAGTTCAACACCAACAAAAATATTTTTATCTAGATTTTTTTCTATTGGAGCCAACCGCAAATTAATGTCTACTTGTATTATCTCACCTTTTATTTTCTTGCTTTTAATATCACAAAGAAATCTATAGTTTTTAATATTATTTTCTAAAAGAAAATATGATTTTGCCTCAGGTATTTCAAAAGTTAAATCTTTAATATATTTTGTTAAAATTTTATGACTCATCTTTCTCTTTTTTTTTATTTATAATTTCGCCCTCAATATAATCATCATTTTTATTTATAGGATTATTTTTTTTCATTATAAATAAGTTTATTATTATTTTTCTTGTAAATGGAATAAGCAATAAAAAGCCCAAAACATCCGTTATAAAACCAGGTATTATCAAGAAAAGAGCTGCTAAAGCTATGGAAGCCCCAGAAATTATTTCATAAACAGGCAATTTATTTTTGTAAAGATTGTAAATACCAGACCTTAAAGTATTAAGACCTGCAATTTTAGCAAAATATATCCCTATAACGGCTGTTAGAAATATTAGGCTAACTGTAACAAAGGCCCCTATGTTTTGCCCTATTTTTATAATAACAAATATTTCTAGGGCTGGTACACCAATTAAAAATAGTAAAAGTGTCATTATGTCGGTTTCCAAATTATATTATTAATGTATATTTATCAACGTATGAGTAATAATTTTGGATATTTAGACATTATACTTTTAGCAATGATTGCTGGATTTATAATTTTGAGATTAAGAAACATTCTTGGAAGAAAAACCGGCCACGAAGACAAAGTATATTCTGATTTTTCTAAAAAAAAATTTGGACAATTTAAAAATCCATCAGAAAAAAAGGATACAAAGTCAACCACAGAATTTGATGTGAATGAAAAAAAGAAGTTTCTCAAAGGAGCAGAGATAGCTTACGAAACAATAATAACCTCCTTTTCAACTGGAGATAAAGAAAGTTTAAAAAGTTTACTGACAGAAAAAATGCAAGCAAATTTTTCTTCAGCTATAGAAGATAGAAATTCCAAAAAAATAAAATCTGAACTAACATTCATCGGAATCAAATCATCTGCTATTCAAAAATTTGAAAAAACAACAGAAGCTCTTTTCTTTACAGTAAAATTTGTTAGTGAAATTATATCTGTAAAAAAAGATAACAATAATAATATAGTCGAAGGGGATCCTAATAAAATTAAAACAGTTATTGATCATTGGAAATTTACACGTAAAATTTCTAGCTTAAATCCCAATTGGTATCTTGCTGAAATTAAAAATTCTTGATTGAGAAATTCAAAGATAAAAATTCTGATCAAAAGGAATGGGAAGAATTTTTAAATAATCCTTCTGATCTTTATGATAAGGACCAATTAGAAAATCAAAAAAATCAAAGAGGCAGATATAAATTTGATTTTCATGGTTATTCTATCGAGAGTGCAAATAAAAAAATTTATGAGATAATTTCTCAGTGCTTTGAAAAAAAATTTAAGGAAATTCTAATCATTACTGGCAAAGGCATCCACTCAAATAAAGAAGATGATGTTTATACTTCAAAAGATCATAATAAATTACAAAATACCATACCTGAATTTATTCAAAGTAACCCAGATTTAAATTCAAAAGTATTGAAAACCAAAAAAGCACCAAAGGAACTCGGAGGCGAGGGAGCTTTAATTATTAAGTTAAGAAAAATTATAAAATAAACTTGGATAAATCGGTATCTTTTACAAGACTTCCTAAATTTTTTTTAACATACTCTTTATTAATTATAATTGTTTCTCCAGCTTTATCAGATGCTGTGAAACTAATTTCATCCAAAACTTTTTCTATTATGGTGTGCAATCTTCTTGCACCAATATTTTCTACAGTGGCATTTATTTCTGTTGAAAGTTTAGCCAACATATCAATACCATCATCAGAAAAATCTAAATTAACATCTTCAGTTTTTAATAATGCCTTATATTGTTTTATTAAACTATTGTCTGGTTCTTTCAAAATTCTTTTAAAATCCTCTTCTGTAAGAGCATTAAGTTCCACTCTTATAGGTAATCGACCTTGTAATTCAGGCAACAAATCCGAAGGCTTGGCTAATTGAAAAGCTCCAGAGGCAATAAATAAAATATGATCAGTTTTTACTGGTCCATATTTTGTATTTACTGTTGTTCCTTCTATTAATGGAAGCAAATCTCTCTGAACACCTTCTCTTGAAACATCTCCCCCAACCCTATCTGTTCTGGCTGAAACTTTATCTATTTCATCCAAAAATACTATTCCATTATTTTCCGTTGAGTCTTTTGCTTCTTTAATAATTTTATCTTGCTCGATCATTTTGTCAGACTCTTGAGCTATTAAAATTTCATATGACTCTTTTACTGTCATTTTTTTCTTTTTTCCTTTCGGTCCAACAGATTTTCCTAACATTTCTCCAAGATTTACCATTCCAATATTGGCACCTGGCATCCCAGGAATTTCAAAACTCGGCATCCCTGATTTTATATCGTTTACTTCAATTTCTATTTCTGTGTTGTCTAAATCACCAGAACGCAATCTTTTTCTAAAACTTTCTCTTGTTGCTGGGGTCGCTTTTTTTCCGACTATAGCATCTAAAACTTTTTCTTCGGAAGATTGCAAGGCTTTTGCATGGACTTCCTTTCTTTTTTTCTCCTTTTCCATTGCAATCGCAATTTCTATTAAATCTCTAATTATTTGCTCAACATCTCTTCCAACATATCCAACCTCTGTAAATCTAGTGGCTTCAACTTTTATAAAAGGTGCTTGAGCTAATTTTGATAATCTTCTTGAGATTTCTGTTTTACCAACTCCAGTAGGTCCAATCATAAGTATATTTTTTGGTAAAACCTCTTCTTTCATATCACCAGAAAGAGCCTGTCTTCTCCATCTATTTCTTAAAGCAACGGCTACTGCTCTTTTAGCCTGATTTTGTCCTATAACATATCTATCTAATTCAGAAACTATTTCTCTTGGAGAGAGTGCGCTAACTTTTGAGTTAGATTTTTTTTCATTATCTTTAACAACTTTAAGATTTGGAGCTTTTTGAGTCATAATTAAATTTTTTCAGTCGTAATATTATTATTTGTAAAGACACATATTTCAGAAGCTACTTTAAGAGCTTTTTTTGCTATATCTTCTGCAGTCATATCTGTTCCTATTAAGACTTTTGCTGCTGCAAGAGCATAATTTCCTCCTGAACCTATACCAATAATTCCGTCCTCTGGTTCTAACACATCTCCTGTTCCGGATATGATAAAACTTTTTTCCTTATCTGCCACTGCCATTAGTGCCTCCAACCTCCTTAAATATTTATCTGTTCTCCAATCTTTCGCTAATTCGACAGCTGCTCTAGTCAAGTTTCCTGCGTGTTTTTCTAATTTAGCTTCCAATCTTTCAAATAAAGTCAGAGCATCCGCAGTTGAACCTGCAAAACCGGCAATCACATTTCTTTTCTCAATCTTTCGGACTTTTTTTGCTTTGCTTTTTAAAACAGTATTACCTAAACTTACTTGGCCATCTCCAGCCACTATAGTTTGATTTCCCTTCCTTATTAGAACAATGGTAGTTCCATGCCAATTCTGATTTGTATTCATATTTACTTATGTGGAGATTTAATTTGAATCTTCAAGGTTCTGTGCGGCATTTATTGCCAAAATGTAAATTTAGCTATATATCTTTATTTAAATCTCAAAGTTATATGAGCAGAAAAGCTAAAATTTTAAGAAAAACCAAAGAAACAAATATTTCTGTCGAAGTAAATCTAGATGGAAAAGGCAAATATCAAATTAAGACCAAAATAGGTTTTTTAGATCACATGCTGGAGCAACTTTCTAAACACTCTTTAATAGATATGAAAGTTATAGCAAAAGGCGACACACATATTGATTTACATCACACAACAGAAGATACAGGTATTGCTATAGGTGAGGCCATAAAGAAAGCCGCAGGAAATTTGAGGGGAATTAAAAGATTTTCAAGTACTATTATTCCAATGGACGAAACTTTAACTAGAGTATCAATGGATATTTCCAATAGACCATATTTGATTTGGAAAGTAGATTTAAAAGTTGAAAAACTTGGTGAAATGGATACTGAACTTTTCAAAGAGTGGTTCCAAGCATTTTCTCAAGCTGCGGGTATAACCCTTCATGTTGAAAATATATATGGAGACAATAGTCACCATAAAATTGAGTCATGTTTTAAATCCTTAGCGAGATCTCTTAGAGAGGCTTTAGAAGTAGATAAAAGAATTAAAAATATTCTTCCTTCGACAAAAGGAAAACTTTAAAAGAATTAATGAAAATATTTCCTGCTATAGACATTAAAGGGGGAAAATGTGTAAGGCTTTTGAAGGGAGATTTTGATAAATCCACAGAATATAAAAAATCTCCTATTGACCAAGCAAAGGAATTTTCAGACTCGGGATTTCAAGATCTTCATATAGTTGATTTGGATGGCGCTCTAAAAGGAGAACCAGTAAACGGCAAGTTAATTGAAGAGATATGTAAATTAACAAAAATAAGAGTTCAAATTGGCGGGGGAATTAGATCAATTGATCGTATAAAAAAATTAATTGATATTGGCGTTGATAGAGTAGTTCTAGGAACTATAGCTGTCGAGGATACAAAATTGCTAGAGAATATTTGTAGTAAATTTAAAAATAAAATCGCAGTCGCTCTTGATGTTCGTAATGGATTTATTGCGTCAAGAGGTTGGAAAGAACAAACAAAAATTTTGGCCT
>MDTE01184751.1_pt1 | contig 17711 bp, 16 predicted proteins | sample 811231 | NCBI WGS metagenome assembly MDTE01 (sample SAMN05326651, study PRJNA326480) | marine metagenome | isolation source: seawater | place: Indian Ocean: Red Sea | collected 2010 | reverse complement strand
TAGGCGTGCCGCCAGCGTACGTTCTGAGCCATGATCAAACTCTCAAGTTTAAAAACGGCGCACACTAGCTTCCATACAAATTAAAATAATAAATTTGTATGTAGTTGAAGTGTGTACGACAAATTTTGGTAACCTTAACCGTCCACACTTCTCTTCTTAAATTTTTACTTTTTAAATAACTAATTGGGCAAAAAAGGCCCAATAATCCTCACAAATTTATTGATTTAACAATAATTTACTGAGGAAGTTTGATGCTTATAGGCTATAATTAACGGAAATCAAGCGTTTAAGAATAAATTAAACGTTAAAAAAACCTTGATTTTTAAGCTTTTTTTTAATTTTGTGTCTATAACTTAAAATATTAACTTAAAATTTTTTAATGATAAAAAAATTTAAAATTAAATTCAAAAGTAAAAATGAGATTATAGCAATAATATTATTATTAACAATTACAGTAATTTTAACCAGCTATTACAACTACAGCAAAGGAAAAATTAATGCTTCATATAATGAAGTAATTAACAATATTTATTTTAAAAAAACAATAAATTACTTTTTAGGCAACTTAGAACCCAAATACAAAAAAATAAATCATCAAATTTCAACAGGTGAAACTTTTAATAGTATTTTGGAGAGCTATTCAATAAATAAAAAAGAAATTCAAGTTATTAAAGAAAAGCTTTCAAAAAAAATAAATATTAATAAACTAAATACAAATCAAAAAATTCATTTAACAATTGATCAATCAAATAACTCGATTAAAAGTTTCATATTCCAAATTTCAAATAAAGAGAGGGTTCTTTTAACAAAAAATTTTGAAAATAATGATTTTGATAAAAAAATTGTTTTAACTAAATTAAAAAAAAAAATAAAATATGGTGAAAATATTATTCTTCAAAGTCTATATAAATCTGCATCTAGCAAAAAAATCCCAGCTAATACAATAATCGAACTAGCCAGAATTTATGGTTTTCAAATTGATTTCCAAAGAGATATTAGAAAGAAAGATCGATTTCAAATCATGTATGAAATTTTTGTTAATGATAATGATAAAATAATTGAAACAGGAAATATTTTATATGCAAATTTGATTTTAAGTGGTCAAGATAATCCTTTATATTATTTTGACGATGAAAAGCACGCAGGTCATTATGATAAAAATGGTAGAAGTGTTAAGAAAGCTTTAATGAAGACTCCAATTAATGGTGCAAGGTTATCATCTCCTTTTGGGATGAGGAAACATCCCATAGATGGATTTAATAAGATGCATCAAGGGACAGACTTTGCTGCACCAATGGGAACTCCAATCATGGCATCAGGTGATGGTGTTATAAAAAAAGCTGGATGGTGTGGAGGTGGGGGCAATTGTGTTGTAATAAGACATAACTCAACCTACCAAACTATATATGCTCATATGTCTAAATTTGCATCTGGAATCAAAAGTGGAGTAAGAGTTAAACAAGGACAAACCATAGGTTTTGTAGGTTCGACAGGTAAATCAACTGGGCCACACTTGCACTATGAAGTAATAATCAATGGTAAAAAGGTTAATTCCCAAACTTTAAAGTTACCATCAGGAAAAATATTAAAAGGAAAAGACAGAAAGATATTTGAAACAAAAAAAATAAAATTAGATGTATTAAAATCAGAAAAAATTATTGGTTTAAATTAATTATTCGAGATAATTACTTTAGTATCAGTTGAGCTATCCTCGGATTTAACTTTATCTTTATCTAAATTTACTATCTCGCTCTTTTCATTATTTTTTTTACCTAAAGAGTCTCCTGAAAATCTTTGTTTTTTTAGATTTTCCTGTTCATTTAAAACTCTAGTAAAATGATCAGCATGTTGGAAATAATTTTCAGATAATATTTTGTCTCCACCAGAAAGAGCTTCACGAGCTAAATCATTATATTTTTCAATGAGCTTAGAAGCATTGTGATAGTTTCTGCCTGGTATCTTTCTTTGAAAATTTTCATTATTTGAAAAATTGGATACAAATTTTGATCTATCACCATTAGATTTATAATTTCTATCATTTCTTCTAAAATTATTTCTTCTGTTGTTATTATTTCTAAAAGTGACCATTTGTTTTAATTTAAATTTTTTTACTAATTATACATCGATTATTTTTTGCTAAATCTTTAATTGTCATTTCAACAAAAAAACCATTATCAAGTAATATTTTTTTAACTTCCTCTTTCTGGTTAAAAGCTATTTCTATTATTAATCTTCCATTCTTTTTTATCAGGTCAGGTGCTTTATAAATTATTTTTCTGATTTCTGATAATCCATCCAATCCACCATCTAGAGCTAAAGTTGGCTCAAAATCCCTTACTTCCTTATTTAATTTTTTTAAATCTAATTTTTTAATATAAGGAGGATTAGAAACAATTAAATCATATTTGCCTAGATTAAAATTGTCAATATCTGATTTATATAATTTAATTCTTTTATTAACATTAAATTTACATGCATTTTGCTTGCATATATTTAAACTACCATTGCTCACGTCTATACCTGTCCCAATAAATTCACATTTTTCTTTTAAAATTGATAATAATATAGATCCAGAACCTACTCCGATATCTAAAAAATTAATTTTACTTTTATTTTTGTATATTTTTAATACTTGGTCTATTAAGATTTCTGTGTCAGGTCTAGGAATTAAAACACTTTCATTAACATCGAATTCATATTTCCAAAAATATTTTTTTCCAGTCAAGTATGCTATGGGTTTTCCTCTTTTGCGTTCGTTTATTAATCTTTTGAAATTAATATATTCATGATCTCTTATCTTATTTTTCAAATTTAAAATTACAAATTCTCTGCTCTTATCAATTGCTTTTGAAATTAGAATTTCACAATCAATTAAAGAGGATTTTATTTGATTTTTTTTCAAAATAATATTAGCTTGTTTTATAGCTGTCTCAATTTTCATTTTAATTTAAATTACTTAAACTTTCTTCTTGAGCTCTGAGTGTTAATGATTCAATGACCTCATCAAAAGCCTCTCCCTCTAAAAATTCCTCTAATTTATGGATTGTCAAATTAATTCTGTGGTCCGTGACTCGGCCTTGAGGAAAATTATATGTTCTAATTCTTTCTGATCTATCTCCTGATCCGATTTTACTTTTTCTATCTTTAGATCTTTCTTGATCTATTCTTGATCTTTCAAACTCATAAAGTCTTGCTCTCAATATCTTCATTCCCTTAGCTTTATTTTTATGTTGTGATTTTTCATCTTGTTGCGAAACTGAGATACCTGTTGGAATATGTGTAATTCTAACAGCACTATCAGTTGTATTCACAGACTGACCGCCTGGTCCACCAGCTCTGAATACATCAATTCTCAGATCTGACTCGTTAACTTTAATATCTACCTCCTCTGCCTCTGGTAATACTGCGACTGTTGCTGCAGAGGTGTGTACTCTACCCTGAGTTTCTGTGTCTGGCACTCTTTGAACTCTATGAACACCACTTTCATATTTTAAAGTAGAATAAATATTAGTTCCTTTAATGGATGCAATTACTTCTTTTAAACCTCCAGCTTCACTTCTAGAGATTGAAATTAATTCGACTTTCCATTTTTTTTTATTACTTACTTTTTCGTACATTTTAAATAGGTCGGAAGCAAACAAACTTGCCTCCAATCCTCCAGTGCCAGCTCTAATTTCTATAATTGCATTTTTTTTATCTGCTTCATCTTTAGGTAATAAAAAAATTTTCAGTTTTTTTTCATTTTTTTCTTTTTCAGAATTAAGTTTTTTTAATTCTGATTCAGCCATTTGAATTATCTCTTCATCTGAGCTTTTGTCATCTAAAATTTTTTTAAGTTCATCTTTTTCCTTCTCATAAGAGATATAGTATTTTGCAATTTCAACAATATCATTTAAGTCAGCATACTCTTTAGATTTTTCAGCAAACGATTTTTTATCTATAGATCCAGATGATAATTCTTTTTCTAGGGAAGAGTGTTTGTCGATTAAATCTTCGATAGTTTTTTTGGGAATCATTTTTTATTATTTAATTCGGAAACTTTTTTTTCAACCACCTCAACAACTTTCGATATAATATTTTCTGTAAGAACTTTTTCAGTTTGTACTCCAGATAAATACAGCATGTTGTGACCTTTTCCCCCTCCTGTAATTCCTATATCTGTTAATGCAGCCTCTCCTGGTCCATTAACTACACAACCAATAATTGATAAGGTTAGAGGAGTCTTTATGTGTGAAAGTCTAGCTTCTAGTGTTTTAACAGTATCGATTACTTGAAATCCTTGTCTTGCACATGAAGGACAAGATATAATTCTTACTCCTCTATTTCTTAAATTCAAAGATTTAAGTATTTCATTACCAATTTTAACCTCATTTACCGGATCATCTGATAGTGAAACTCTTATAGTATCACCGATACCATCCAACAGAAGACTTCCAAGTCCAATAGAAGATTTTATACTCCCTGGAATAAAGCCACCTGCCTCTGTTATCCCAAGATGTAATGGATATTTAGTCACTTTTGAAAGTTGTCGATACGCAGCAATTGATAAAAATACATCAGAGGATTTAACGCTTATTTTGAAATTAAAAAAATCATTTTCCTCTAAAATTTGAATATTTCTCAATGCGCTTTCTACAAGTGCCTCTGGACATGGCTCTTTATATTTTTCTAAAATATCTTTTTCTAAAGACCCGGCATTTACACCAACTCTTATTGAGCAATCATTATTTTTAGCAGCTTTTAAAATTTCTAAAATTTTTTTTTTATCACCGATATTACCTGGATTAATTCTCAAACAATTTGCGCCATTTTCTGCAGCTTCAATAGCTCTTTTATAATGAAAATGAATATCGGCAACTATAGGTATATCAACATGTTTTATAATTTCTTTCAAAGCTTTTGATGATGCTTCATCTGGACATGAAACTCTGACTATATCAGCTCCTTCATTTTGTATTGCATTAATTTGTTTAATAGTAGCTTTAACATCAGTTGTAAGAGTATTAGTCATTGATTGAACTGATATAGGATTTTCTCCTCCAACTTTAATTTTACCTACATTAATTTCTTTAGTTTTTTTTCTTACAATGTCTCTAAATGGTCTTAAACTCATTTTTTTTTATCTAATTTAAATTCCTTATGTAAAGCAATAATTGCTTCTTTAATATTTTTTTTATCAATTAAGACTGAAATTTTAATCTCAGATGTTGATATTACTTTTATATTTATTTTTTTATTTGCAAGTGTTTGAAACATTCTAAAAGTGACACCAGGAGTTGAAATCATACCAACTCCAATAACTGAAATCTTAGACACACCTTTTTCAAATAATAATTTTCTATATTTAATTGCTCTGTTTTCTTGAATTATTTTCTTTGTTTTATTCAAATCATCGGCTTTAATTGTAAATGTTAAATCTGTCTCTTTACCATTAGGAGAAATATTCTGAACCACCATATCAACATTTATCAAATTTTTAGATAACGGTTTAAAAATAGAGGCTGCAACTCCAGGTTTATCTCTTACACCAATAAGTGAAACTTTTGAGTCATTTTGAGTTGAAGAAATTCCAGTAACAATTTTATTGTTAATTATATTTGACCTCTTTGTTATTAATGTCCCAGATTTTTTTACGAATGAAGATTTTACCTCAATATCTATTCGGTTCAATCTAGCATCCTGAATAGATACTGGCTGCATGACCTTAGCACCAAGCGAAGCCATTTCTAACATTTCCTCGTATGAAATTACTTTAATTTTTTTTGCTTTTTTCAATTTATTTGGATCTGTTGTATAAACTCCCTCAACATCAGTATAAATTATACATCTTTCAGCTTTAAAGAATTTTGCAAACATGATTGCACTTGAATCAGAACCTCCTCTTCCAATAGTTGTGATTCTATTTTCATTATTTATTCCTTGAAAACCAGTTATAACTGGAATTCCTCCCTCTTTAAGAAATTTAATTATTTTTTTTTTTATTGATTTGATTTATTCTTGAATTTTTATAACTTCCACAAGTTAAAATTGGAACTTGCCAAGATAACCAAGATCTTGCTTTAAAGCCTTTATGAATTAATCTTCCAGCTATTAAGGAACATGCCATTTGTTCTCCTGTCGAAACCAAAACATCATATTCAGAATGAGAGAAGTCACCGCTTATTTCTGAAGATTTTTTTATTAACTCATTTGTCACACCACTCATTGCTGACGAAATTACAATTACTTTATATTTTTTCTTTTTGTAATTTGCGATTATTTCAGCAACTTTTTTGATCTTTTTTATCGTACCAACTGAAGTACCCCCAAATTTTAAAACCACAACTTTCATGATAAACTGTTCTTTTAAGTTTAAAAAATATTGAATAAATACATGTTGAATATAAAGTCAACTATCTAATGAAAAATAACACAATAAATAAAAAAGAAGTAGAAAAATTTTCTAAAATTGCTGAAGAATGGTGGAATCCTAATGGGAAATTCAAACCTTTACATAAATTTAATCCCATACGAATTTCATATATTAAAGAAAACATAATAAAAACATTTAATTTAAATAATGAAAAAACTCCATTAAAAAACATAAAAATATTAGATATTGGCTGTGGCGGAGGGCTTCTTGCAGAACCTATGTGTAGATTAGGTGCAACTGTTACAGCAATCGATGCGTCAGAAAAAAATATAAATGTTGCGAAACTTCATGCAAAAAAAAATAAACTTAATATCAATTATATTTGTACCTCACCTGAAAAATTTAAAATTGAAAACAAATTCGATGTGATATTAAATATGGAAATTGTAGAACATGTTGAGGATATAAATTTTTTTTTAAAGTCTTGTTCTAAACTTTTAAAAAAAAATGGAATAATGTTTGTTGCTACTCTAAATAAAACATTAAAATCATATATTTTTGCAATTGTTGGTGCAGAATATATTTTACGCTGGCTCCCAATAGGAACCCATGAGTGGGAAAAATTTGTAAAACCTGACGAATTAGTTAAAATTTTAAATATTAATAATGTTAAATTAGATAGGATAGATGGGATGAAGTTTAATCCGATTTCGGATAAATGGAAAATTAGTGAGGATAAATCAGTAAATTATATTGCTAAATTTATAAAAAATTAATTATTATTTTCATCAACCCATGGCAACACTTGGGCATCAATTCCCTCTTCTCTAAGTTCATCTAGATCCTTTTTTGAAGCTGTCCCATAAATTCCTTTTTCTTTTTTCTTATCATTGTAATGTATAGATCTCGCTTCATATGCAAAATTTTCACCAACATAATCAAAATTTTTTCTAATAAAATTTTGATATTCTGAAATTTTTTTTTTTATTTTTTTGTATTTTTGAAACTCTTTTTCTTGTTTTAAGATTTTATTTTTATTGAGCAGTCTAGGTGCCATTAAGTTTTTTTCAACTTTCAATGATCCACAGCTATGGCAATTTAATAATTTTGATTTTTTAAGTTTGTCATACTCTTTTGAGGTAGCAAACCAACTGTCAAAAATTAAATTACACTTTTTACACTTTAGGTTATATTTTATCATTAATTTTACTTAACCATTGTAAGTTAAAATTTCAATAGATTTAGCTTCTATAATCAGCATTAATATCTATATATTCTTTAGTTAAGTTCATTGTATATGCTGTAAAACTTTTATTTCCATTTCCTACTTCTACCGAAATTACAATATTAGTACTTTTCATATAATCTACAGCCTCATTCTCTTTATATTCATTATGAACTTTACCTTTGCTTACAATAACTATGTCTCCAAATTTTAAAGATAATTTTTGTAAATTAATGTCCACACCAGATTTTCCAATTGCCATTATAACTCTACCCCAGTTAGGATCCTCTCCAGTAATTGCTGTTTTTACTAAAGGTGAATTAGCAATTGAAAAAGCAATTTTTTTTGCATCTTCTTCTGTTTTTGTATTTAATATGTTTATTGTTATAAATTTTGAAGCTCCTTCACCATCAGCAACAACACGCTTTGCCAAGTTTAATAAAACTTTGTTTAGTGAAATATCAAAAGATTTAATTTTTTTATCATGAATACTTTTAATTGTTGAGTTTTTTGCTTTTCCGGTAGAAAAAATTGAGATCATATCATTAGTACTGGTGTCACCATCGCAGCTGATTGCATTGAATGTGTTCTCAACATTTTTTTTTAACAATTTTTTCAATATGTCATTTGAAATTTCTGCATCTGTAAAGATGTATCCCAAGGTGGTAGCCATATTTGGATGGATCATCCCAGATCCCTTAGCTATTCCATAAATTTTAATAGGTGTTTGTCCAATTTCACATTTCTCCATCGAAATTTTTGGCTGTTTATCTGTAGTCATTATCCCAAGTGCTGCTTTCATCCAGAGATACTTATTTTGAGTATATTTTATATTCTTAACTAAGTCTGAAATTTTAAATTTTATTTTTTCCACTGGGAACTTTTCACCTATAGTCCCAGTACATCCAAAAATAATATTTTTAGGTTTAATAATTAATGGAATTTCCTCATCTTCTTTTTGTTTTTCTGTCAACTCTTTAGAGATTAAATCAGCAATTTGTTGCATACTTTTATAGCCATGTTCGCCAGTAAAAGAATTCGCATTTCTTGCATTTATTAACAGCGAAAAAATTTTCTGTGTTTTTTGACTTAAGTTCCATTTTATGTTTTCAGACAGAATTTTTGATTGAGTATAAATAGAGGCAAAATTAGCTCCTTCTCTAAAATAAAACATAACTAAATCGTCTCTCTTATTTCCATATAAATTTGCACTTACTACAGATATAGATAAACCATCTAAGTGATTAAGATCTTGAAATTGGTTCATTTTTCGATTTTTAGATTTAGAATCCAAAAAATTTGATAAATTAAATCCCATAATATTTAAATTTTAAATTAAATAACTATATAAAAATTTGTAATTAAATTGTATATCAAAAACAAATGTATAGTCCTTTAAATTTCATTTCTAAACTTTTTAAGTCTGGTAATCAAAAAGAATTAGATAGAATTGCTAAAATTGTAACCAAAATCAATGATTTGGAAGAATCTGTTAAAAAACTTAAAAATGATGAATTTCCAAAGAAGACTCAAGAATTTAGGGAAAAGATTCTAAAAGGGAGTTCTCTTGATGAAATTTTGCCTGAAGCTTTTGCACTTGTAAGAGAAGCAGCCAAACGAACTAGAAATGAACGTCACTATGATGTTCAATTAATTGGAGGAATAGTTTTACATGAGAATAAAATTGCAGAAATGAAAACAGGTGAAGGTAAAACATTAACGATTGTGTTATCTGCATATTTAAATGCATTAAAACAAAAGGGAGTTCATATTGTTACAGTAAATGATTATCTTGCTAAGAGAGACTCACAAGAAATGGGTTTAATATATAACTTCATGGGTATGACTTCAGGTTACATTAACAATGATCAGAATGATGTCGAAAGAAAAAAAAATTATAATTGTGACATTACATATGCAAATAATAGTGAGCTTGGTTTTGATTATTTAAGAGACAACATGAAATATTCTAAAGATGAAATGGTTCAAAGAGAACATTTTTATTCAATTGTTGACGAAATTGACTCTTGTCTAATTGATGAAGCAAGAACCCCATTAGTAATTTCTGGACCTGCAGAAGATAAAGCAAATCAATATTTAGCTATAGATAAATTAGTGAAACAATTAAAAATGAGTGATTACGAGATAGATGAAAAAGATAAAAATATTCTTCTTACTAATGATGGAATAAATAATGTTGAAAAAATATTTTCAAACGCAGGAATATTAAAAAATAATAATTTTTATGATCCAGAGAATTTAGCATTAGTGCATCATGTTAATCAATCTTTAAGAGCAAATCACTTGTTCGAAAAAGGAAAAGATTATATTGTAAGAGATGGTAGTCTTAAGATTATTGACGAATTAACTGGAAGAATTTTAGAGGGTAGAAGATTTGGGGATGGATTACATCAAGCTTTAGAAGCGAAAGAAAAAATTGATATACAAGCTGAAAACCAAACTTTAGCATCAATTACCTATCAAAATTATTTTAAACTTTATAAAAAAATTTCTGGATGCACAGGGACAGCTGCAACAGAAGCTGAGGAATTTTATGAAATTTACAATCTTCCTGTCGTAGTTATTCCGACAAATAAGCCAATGATTCGTGAAGACTTAAATGATCAAATTTTTAGAACAGAAAATGAAAAAAATATAGCTATTATAAAAAAGATAAAAGATTGTAATAAAAAGAACCAACCTATTTTAGTATTTACATCAAGTATTAATAAATCAGAAATTTATTCAAAATTATTAAAATCTGAAAAAATTAATCATGAAGTTTTAAATGCAAAAAATCATGAAAATGAAGCTGAAATAATTGCTAACGCAGGTAAGGAAGGTTCTGTAATTATAACAACTAGTATCTCAGGACGTGGAGTAGACATTCAATTAGGAGGAAAGAAAGGATCAATTCCTGATGATAAACTTAAAAAAGATAAAGAAAAAATTAAATCATTAGGAGGTCTGTTTGTAATTGGAACTGAAAGAATGGAGTCGAGAAGAGTTGATAATCAAGCTAGAGGTAGATCTGGTAGACAAGGCGATTCGGGCTCCTCTATATTCTATGTAAGTCTTGAAGATGATTTAATGAGGATTTTTGGTTCAGAGTCAATGAATAATATGCTCCAAAAACTTGGTTTGAAAGATGGAGAAAGCATTGATCACCCATGGATAAATAAAGCGTTAGAGAGAGCCCAACAAAAAGTAGAGGCAAGAAATTTTGATATCAGAAAAACATTAATAAAATTTGATAATGTTTTAAATGATCAACGACATGTAATTTTTACTCAAAGAAAAGATGCTATGAATAGTGAGGAAATTTTCAATTATTCAGAAAGCTTTTTAAATGAGATAATTGAAAATCTTATTAAATTAAAAACTAAAAAGATATCAAGTCCTCAAAATAATGAATTTGAAATCAAACTAAAAACATTAATGGGTAAAGATCAGAGTCCAGATCAATTTAAAAAATTAATCGAATTGAATGATAAAGATCTTAAAGAAAAAATTTCGCAAAATTTTATTAATAACAGAAAAAACAGAATTTCGATTTTAGGTGAAGCTCAGTCAAAAGAGATAGAAAAAAGAATTTTTTTGCAATCAATTGATTTTAATTGGAAATCTCATATACAATACTTGGAACAATTAAGACAAGTGATTGGCCTTAGATCATATGGTCAAAAAGATCCCTTAATTGAATACAAAAAAGAAGCTTTTGATTTATTTTCATCTTTATTAGAAAAACTGAAAATTGATTTTGTAAACGTTTTAATGAATTTAAAAGTTGTTGAACAATTTAGTGAAAATAAAGAAAATGTAAATAAATCACAAATATCAAATAATCCTAAATGTCTTCTAATTTTAAAAAAGGAGCAAAAAATATCTAGAAATGATAGATGTGAAGCAACAGGTAAAAAATTCAAAAATTGTTGTGGGTCATTATGATAAAAATAAAACAATTGTTATTAGAGATAAAATTACTACTCCAGATAAAAAAAACGTTTTTTTATTTTTTTCTAAATAAATTTTAAGATTATTTTTCTTTATTTCTAATGTACTCAAATTTTCAGGATCACTAATAAATCCTTTGCCTCTTCCTATCTGCAAAAATTTATTTTTTCTTTGACTCAAAATATCGTCAGGTGTCATATCTTTAAATAAACTCAAATTTTTTTTTAATGACTCTTTTATATTATTTAACATAAGATTTTTGTCTCTGTGAGCTCCACCCAAAGGTTCAGTTATAATTTCATCAATTACTTTTAATTTTAAAAGATCTTTTGCAGATAATTTCATTGCTTTTGCCGCGTCTAACATTTTTTTTGGATCTCTCCATAAAATGGTGGCACATCCCTCAGGAGAAATTACTGAATATATTGCGTTTTCTAACATAATGACTTTACTTGAGGAAGCTAAAGCAATTGCTCCTCCTGATCCTCCCTCACCAATAATTATTGCAAAAGTAGGAACTTTTAAATTCATACAGCACTCAATAGATTTTGCTATAGCTTCTGCTTGACCTCTTTCCTCAGCACCGACACCTGGATAAGCACCTGGGGTATCAATAAAAGAAATTATAGGTATATTGAACCTGTCTGCTAACTCCATCAAACGAATGGTTTTTCTATATCCTTCCGGTCTCATCATGCCAAAATTTCTTTCTATTCTGGACTCAAGACTATCTCCCTTCTCTTGACCAATAACTAAAACTGACTCACCTTGAAACTTTGCAAACCCTGCTATTACAGATTTGTCTTCACCATAAAATCTATCTCCTGCGAGAGAAATAAAATCTTCAAATAAATTATCGATAAAAAACTTTGATTTAGGCCTATCCTCATGCCTAGCAACCATTGTAGTTTGCCAAGGATCTAAATCTGAGTAAATCTCTTTTAATTTTTTGTCTAATTCTAATTGAGTTTTGGAAATTTTCTCAGTATCCACTTGTGACAATCCGCCCTCATTATATGGATCTTTTAACTTTTCTAACTCAACCTCCAAATTCTTAATATCTGTTTCAAAATTTAGATAATTTTTCATATTAAATAGGATAATACTTATTAGATAAAAAAGGCAATAAAATGATTAAAATATTTTAATTTGACTTAATAGTTTTAAGAAGTAAATTTTAAATGTTGGGAGAGACTAAATAAATAATTTAGCACCGAAGGAGCAACCACCCCGGAAACTCTCAGGTATAAAGGACCGACAAAGCATAACACTCTGGAAAGAGAAAATTCCGCCGAAGGAGTAAAACTCTCAGGCAAAAATACAGATGGGGAAAACAAGTGATATGCGAGAAGAATATATTCAAATATATAATTTAAAAATTTCTAAGAAAATTTTAGAATTTGTTAATAATGAATTGTTAATTGGTACGGAAGTATCACCAGATAATTTTTGGAAAGGTTTTGATGATGTGGTGCATGAACTTGCGCCTATAAATAAAGAATTAATAAAAACAAGAGACAAATTACAAAAAAAAATTGATGATTGGTATATTCAAAATAAGGGCAATGAGATTAAAATTGATAATTATAAAAATTTTTTAAAAGATATAGGTTATCTTAAAGATGTTGGGCCCGACTTCAAAATTGAAACTTCGGATATAGATGATGAAATAGCAAAAATAGCAGGACCTCAATTAGTAGTTCCAGTAATGAATGCACGATATGCTCTTAATGCTGCTAATGCTCGATGGGTAAGCTTATATGATAGCCTTTATGGAACAGACATAATTGAGTCAGAAGAGGGTGGAAGTGAAAGATATGACCCAAATAGAGGACAAGAAGTAATAAAATATGTAAGAGAATTTTTTGACAAATATATTCCAATAGATGGAACTAGTTGGAAAAATATAGCTGGACTAAAAATAGTTGATAAAAACTTAATTATTTTAAAAGATGATTATGAGTACAAACTTAAAGATCAAAACAAATTTGTGGGACATAGAGGTGATGCAAGTAAGCCTGAAGCTGTAATTTTACAAAATAATAAACTTCACTTTGAAATAATAATTAATCCCAGGGCTTTTAGTGCTGCTCATGATATTGCTGGAATAAGTGATGTTATAGCAGAGTCGGCAATTTCAACCATTTGTGATAATGAAGATAGTGTAGCTGCAGTAGATGCTGAAGATAAAGTAAATTGTTACAAAAATTGGCTTGGTTTAATGAAAGGTGATTTAAAAGTTCAATTTGAAAAAAAAGGTAAAATTCTAGAGAGAAAACTAAATCCTGATAGAAGTTATGTTTCCAAAAATGGTAAAGGTCTTAAGTTACATGGTAGGAGTTTACTTCTTATAAGAAATGTTGGACATCTTATGACAAACTCATCAGTAATTTTAAAAGATGGAAGTGAAGTACCAGAAGGAATTTTAGATGCATTTATAACAACAGCTGCTGCTTTGCATGATATAAAGAAAAAAAGAAATTCACGTACTGGATCAATTTATATAGTGAAACCCAAAATGCATGGACCAGAAGAAACATCTTTTACTGATTTAATTTTTTCTAAAGTTGAGAAAATTTTAGGTTTAGAAAAATACACTTGCAAAATTGGAATTATGGATGAGGAAAGAAGAACCTCAGCTAATTTAAAAGAATGTATTAGAACTCTTAAAAATAGAGTTTTTTTTATAAATACAGGGTTTCTTGATCGTACGGGAGATGAAATGCACACATCAATGGAAGCAGGACCAATGATTAAAAAAGGTGATATGAAATCATCAAAATGGATTGGTGCATATGAGAACAACAACGTTGATATTGGTTTAAGTTGTGGCTTTTCTGGCAAAGCTCAAATTGGAAAAGGTATGTGGGCAGCTCCTGATATGATGAAGCAAATGATGGAGGAAAAAATAGGACATTTGAAAGCTGGTGCAAATTGTGCGTGGGTACCATCTCCTACTGCTGCTTCTTTACATGCGCTTCATTATCACCAAGTAGATATATTTCAAGAGCAAGAAAAAATTTCAAAAAGAGAAAAATCTAAACTGAATGATTTGTTAACAATTCCTATAGCAAATAGACCTAACTGGTCAGTAGATGAAATAAATTCTGAAATTTCAAATTCTGCTCAAACTATTTTAGGTTACGTTGTAAGATGGATTGATCAAGGAATAGGTTGTTCAAAGGTACCTGATTTAAACAATATAGGTTTAATGGAAGACAGAGCAACCTTAAGAATTTCATCTCAACATATTGCAAATTGGATTCATCATGGAATTACTACAAAAATTCAAGTTAAAGAAATAATGAAAGAAATGGCAAAAATAGTTGATGCTCAAAATAAAGAAGATAAAAATTATAAAAATATGAGTGATAATTATGAAAAATCAATAGCTTTTCAAACTGCGTGTGATTTAATATTTAAAGGAAAAGAGCAATCATCTGGCTACACAGAGCCTTTATTACATTTAAATCGTATCATGAAAAAAAAATTTAAGAATTAGATTTCAAATTAGATCTATTTTTAAAAGCTGAAAATAGAGTTCCATCATCTAAACTATCAATCTCTCCTCCGACTGGCAATCCTTGAGCAAGCTTAGTAATTTTTACTTTCAAATGCTTGAGACTGTCCTGTATATAGTAGGCTGTAGTCTGACCCTCTACTGTTGCACTTGTTGCTAAAATAACTTCTTCTATTTTTTCATTTGTAACTCTATCAACTAAAGAATTTATCAACAAATCCTCTTTTCTCTGCCCAACAGACGATATGGTCCCTCCTAGGATATGAAAGTAACCTTTATAAATATTTGAGTTTTCTATTGACCACTGATCTGCAATGTCCTCAACAACACAAATTTTATTAAATTTTTCATTTATATTTTCACAGTTAGCACATCCTTTTGAGTTTGACTTCAAAGATCCACAAGACTTACAACGAATAATGTTTTTAAAAACTTTAGCCAAAGAGTTAGCCATTGGTTTAATTAATTCATCTCTATTATTTATTAGCTTCAAAACAATTCTTTTCGCAGATTTTGGACCTAATCCTGGAAGTTTGGAAATTAATTTAATTAATTCATCAATTTCACTTATATTTTGCATTGATTATAACGGCCACTTAAATCCTGGAATTCCAAATCCATCAGCTGTTTTAGAAATTTCTTCTGCTGTTTTTGATTTTAATTGTTCTTTAGCGTTATTATGAGCAGCAACAATTAAATCCTCAATTATTGTCTTATCCTCCTTTAAAATATCATTAGAAATTTCAATTTTAATCATCTCACCTTGTCCATCTAGTGTTACAGTGACTGAGTCTGATCCTGAAGTTCCATAAACTTTAATATTTTTTATTTTTTCTTGGCTTTCCTTCATTTTTGCCTCAAGTTCCTTTGCTTTATTTAAAATTTTCGAAAAATCAGTCATTCTTTCTTATCATTTTTTTTTTCAATTTTAACCAATTCCACATCAGGAAAACATTCCAATACATTTTGGAAAAGTTTAGAATTTTTAGCATTTTCAATTAATTCTTTTTGTTTATTGCGTTCTTCGTCTTTAATCGTAAATTCTCCTTTATTTTTACTAAAGCTTATAATCCATCGTTTAGAAGTCCATTCAAAAAGTTTCGTTGATAAGTTTTTAACAAAATCTTTTTCTAAATTGTCATTAAATGAAATTTCTATCCTTTGATTTTCAAACTTTACTAAATTTACATTATTCTCCAATTCATATTTAAGTTTTATTTCTTTTTTTAAATAACAAATTTCAATTAATTCTTTAAGTGAATTAATATTAGTTTCATTTTTAATTTTTTTTTCACTTTGAAGTTCTGGTTTGGATTTTACTTCTTGAGATATACTTTTAATTTGATTAACTATCTTTGACTTTGATAATTTTGGAGATACTTCTGAATTATTATCTTGGTTATTATCAGTTATATTATTATTATCGAATTCAATTTTTTTTTTTGAACCACTTAGATACATTAATCTCATTAAAAACATTTCGATTGACAAATGTTGATTTGAAACAATCTCCAATTCCTTTAAAGTTTGAATTGTAAACTGCCAAAATAAAATTAATACATCATTTTCTATTTGATCAGATGTCTCTTTGATTTGATTAAATTCTACGTCGTTCAATGAAAAGTTCGTACTTTCTAGAGTTAAAGAATGAATATTTTTAAAATAGTATAAAATTTCTAAAAAATCATTAATAAATATTTTTGGCTCTATACCTTGATCATAGATTTTTCTATATAATTCCATAACTTTATTTTCATCACCTTTTAGAATAAATTCAAATAGTTCAATCAATTTTGATTTATCAAAATATCCAAAAATTTTTTGTGCATTATATAAATCAAGTTCTTGATTTTTATCTAAACTTAGTAGCGCTCTATCTAATAATGATAATGCATCTCTAACTGAGCCCTCAGAAATTTTGACAATTAACTTTAAAGCATCATCAGAAATTTTGCCCTTTTCAATATCTTTTATATTTTTAATGTATTCAAATAATTGAGAAGATTTAATTCTAGATAAATTAAATCTTTGACACCTGGAAATAACAGTAACTGGTATCTTCTTTATTTCAGTAGTTGCAAATATGAATTTTAAATATTTTGGGGGTTCTTCTAATGTTTTTAACAAAGCATTAAAAGCTTGCTTACTAAGCATATGAACTTCATCAATTATAAAAATTTTATATTTTGCAGAGGTAGGTCCGTACCTTGAAAATTCAATTAAATCTCTCACATCATCAACAGATGTTTTCGACGCAGCATCTTGCTCAAGTACATCAATATGTCTAGAATTGGTAATAGCGTCACAACTTTCACATAAATTTTCTTTACATAAATTATCTGTTCCATTTAAACAGTTTAAGGATTTTGCTACAATTCTTGCTATTGTTGTCTTACCTATGCCCCTAATTCCATCGAATAAATAAGCATTAGGAATCTTTCCAGACTTAATTGAATTAATTATAATCTCAACTATAACTTCTTGACCTATAAGATCATCAAAAGTCTGAGGTCTATATTTTAATGCAAGTACTTTAGAATTTATATTCATTTTATTTTAATAGGAGACTAGAACCTAAATAACTGTCTTTACGACTGCTTCCGTTAAGATCTGGTCGGGTTCAAGCAGCATCCACCTCTAGCCTCCAAAAGTATTATAGC
>MDTE01174439.1_pt1 | contig 17714 bp, 17 predicted proteins | sample 811231 | NCBI WGS metagenome assembly MDTE01 (sample SAMN05326651, study PRJNA326480) | marine metagenome | isolation source: seawater | place: Indian Ocean: Red Sea | collected 2010 | reverse complement strand
CCTTAGATTATCTAATGAGTCTTTTATCCTTAAGCTTATTCTAGCTTCAGAGTCTTTTATTGAGATATAAGGATCTACAATTTCTTTTTTTATATTATCGGGTATTTTTGTGTACAATACTCCCATTTCTAATGAGCCTAGTTCTTTATTATTATTAAGTTGAGTGGCAACATCAATAATCGAGGAAAACGATAGAACTTTTCCTACTGGCTCTAGAGAATCTAAATAATTGTGAACTTTTTTTATTTTGTTAATTTTATCTTTAGTAAACCAATATTTATCATCATTTTCGTCCTCATCTCCCCAATCATCTTCTTCATCATCAGATTTTTGACTATCTTCTATTTGTTTTGGAAATTTCAAAATTACCTCAAGAGGTGTTGTGCCTCCTAACTTTTCATCGATAAGTTTCATTCCCTTGTAAATTTCTGTATCTTTATCAAAATAATTTATGAAACTATTTTCTACCTCAAGTTTTGAAATTCCAAATAAACTAAGAAATATAATTACTATAGTCGTTCCAAATATAGCATTTTGATTTGAAACAGAAATTTTACTAAAAAAACTGGTTATTGATGAACCCTTTTCTTCCTTCAATGAAATTTTGTTAAATTTTAGTAAATTAATTAATGTTGGTAGAAGACTAAAAGTAATAAGAAAAGATACTATAAGACCAAAAGTCATCATAAATCCAAAATCTATTATTGGTTTAATATCACTGAACACCAATGATAAAAAAGCAAATATGGTCGTCAATGCTGTATACAAAATAGGCCAAAACATTTTACTCGTTGTCAAAGATATAATCTTAAATTTATTTAATTTTGGAAATTGTTTTGAAAGCTGAAGATACCTAGTGCTAATATGAATATTCATAGCCATTGTTAGTATTAACATTAAAGCTATAAAATTTGATGAAATAACTGTTACTTTCCATCCCAAGAGACCCAAAAGTCCAGTCATTATTATTACTGAAAAAAAACAACTACTTATTGGAACAATTACCCATATTAATCTTCTAAAGACGTACCATAGTGTAGCAATAATAAATAAAAAAACTCCTAGACCAAAAACTATTATATCACTTTTTATAAAAGTCATCATGTCATCAGCGATCATAGGTATACCACCTAAATGAATTTTACTATTTGAGCTAAAATTTTTAATTACTTGCCTTATTTCTAAAATATTTTTATGATTTTGTTTTTTTAGTTTATCTTTATATAACTCTTCTTCTTTTTTACTTTTAAATTCTGTAATTTTTTCTTTTGGTTTTAAATAAACTATAATACCAGAAGTTTTGCCATCTTCACTGATAACAAAATTTCTGAATACAGGACTGTTCAAAATTTCACTAAATCCTCTTTCTTTGTCAATTCCCTGTGACCTTAGTGTTGAGTAGTTTTGCAGTCTCTCAATAAGTGGCTCATCAGAGCTGTTTAGTAAAGGAATATCTAGAAGTGTAATTACACTATGTACCCACTTAAGTTGTTGTATCTCTTTTTTTAAATTAATAAGATTTAAAATTGAGATATCATCAATCATACTCAATTTTGGTGTATAGGTAAGAACTAAAAATTCTTTAGCACCATATCTATCATTTATCTCGTTTAGGTATTTTAAGTCAGGATCCCCTTCGATTAATAATGTCTCAGAAGACGCATCAAGTCTAAAGTTTTTGGAATAATATCCAAAAAAACATAGGCTGATTAATAATATAATTAAAATTAGTCTCGGTTTTTTTAAAACATTATTTTGATAAAATTTGGCTAACATTCACTATTAGCTTTTATAATTTAATTTAGTTATTTTGAATATCTTTAAATTTAGTAAACATTGCCTCAAATTCTAGCATTACATTGCCAGTTGGACCATGTCTTTGTTTTTGAATTATCAACTCGGCTAAATGTGAGACTTCGTTCATTTTTGCTTGCCATTCGGCATGTTCCACAGTTGCGGGCCTTGGCTCTTTTCCTTGTAAATAATATGCCTCTCTATAAACAAACATAACTACATCAGCATCTTGCTCTATTGATCCAGACTCTCTTAGATCTGATAATTGAGGTTTTTTATCATCTCTTTGCTCAACAGCCCTTGATAACTGAGAGAGTGCCAGAACTGGAACTGCCAGTTCTTTTGCAAGAGCTTTTAGGCCTTGGGTTATTTCAGATATTTCTTGGACTCTTCCATTGTTTTGATTTGATGCGCGCATCAATTGAATATAGTCAATGATAACCATATCTAATCCATAAAGTCTCTTAATTCTTCTTGCTCGATTGCTTAAAGCAGCAATTGTGATTGCAGGTGTTTCGTCAATGTATAATGGTAATTCTGATATATCTTTTGAAGTTTCAATAAATTTATCAAATTGTTCTTCAGATATTTTTCCTCTTCTTATGTCATTTGATTTTATTCTTGATTGTTCGGCTAGTATCCTAGTTGAAAGCTGTTCGGAAGACATTTCAAGTGAAAAAAATGCAATTGAGCTTTTATCTCCGCTTTCTTGAATTTTTTTAGCAGCATTAAATGCAATATTTGTTGCTAATGCAGTTTTTCCCATAGATGGTCTTCCAGCAATAATTACTAGATCAGATTTGTGTAATCCTCCCAATCTATCGTCCAAATCTCTCAGTCCTGTAGGCACGCCAACTATGCCCTCTTCATTTTTATATGCATTTGACGCCATTTCTATAGTTTGTCTCATTGCTTCATCAAACTTGATTAATGAAGAGCTAAAAGATCCTTTTTCTGCAAGATCAAATAATGACTTTTCATACTTCTCGATTATTTTTTGACCATCAGTTCCCAAATCATTTAGCTTTGCAATGTCTATCACTTCTCCAGATATTTTTATTAATTCCCTTTTTACAAATAGATCAAATATAAGTTTGGAGTATTCAATTGCTTGTCTAGCTGAAGTTGAAAATTTAGTAATTTTCACTAAATATTCAGGTATGTTCAAATCATCTTTTTCTTTTTCAAAATAATTTTTTAACGTTATTGGATTTGCTAAAAGACCTCCATAAATTAATTTTTCTAATGCTTCAAATATTTTTTTATGGACAGGATCATAAAAATTTTTACTAGATATTATTAAGCTTACTTCATCAAAAATTTCATTTGTTAAAAGTATGGAGCCTATTACTGATTGTTCAGCCTCTATGTTGTTTGGTAATTCATCTACTTTGGATTTGATTATATTTAAGGATTGAGACATGGGAAATTTTATTTATTTTTTTTAGAATTAACAAAGAAAATTACCAACTGGGGAAAAAAATGTATAATTATTGATTTTCTTCTTGCGCTATTACTTTAATACTAATTTTTGATTGAATATCTGAATGTAAATTTATTAAAACTTTAAATGAGCCTAAAGACTTAATTTCTTTGCTAGGTTGTATATATGATGGATTGATCTCAATGTTTTCTGTTTTGTGAATAATTTTCGAAATTTCCGTTGGTTTGACTGAACCATAAAGCTCTCTATTTTCTGTACTCAACTTTTTTATCACGTATTCTTTGTCTCTTATTTTCTCATCAATTTTTCTCGCTTCATTTTTCTTGTCTAAATCTTTTTTACTCAATTCATTTTTTATTTTTTCTACTTCTTTAATATTTTCTTTAGAAGCAAAAAGAGCTTTTTTTTGTGCAATTAAAAAATTTCTTGCGAAGCCTCTTTTAACATCAATAATTTCGCCAATTGATCCAACTTTCCTAACATTTTCTAATAATATTACTTTCATAATTATATCAGAGCTAAATTTCTTGCTCTTTTTATTGATAATGACAAATCTCTTTGTTTTTTTTGACTGACTGAAGTAATTCTAGAGGGTAATATTTTTCCATTTTCAGATATATATCTTTTAAGTAATTTAATGTTTTTATAATCAATAACCGGAGCACCTTTACCAGTTAATGGACATTTTTTCTTAAATTTATATTTTTGATTTTGAAATACGCTTAGTTTTGAAAAATTATTTTGCGTGCTTTTCTTTTTTAAATTTCTTTTTTTCATGTTTTATTATTCGATTTCAACGTATCATCGCTTTTTTTGAAATAATCAGTTTCAAGGTCTAATTTTTTAAATTTGACTGTAAGGAACCTCAATAAATTTTTATCAAGCTTTTCGTTTTTTTCTAATTCTTTAATTGTCTTACCATCAGCCTCTAGTTTGAAATGAAGATAATTTCCTTTTTTATTTTTCTTAATTAAATAAGACAAATGCATTAATCCCCAACTTTCAAATTTTAAAATATTACCATTATTGCTTTCAATTATTTTGGTATATTTTTCTTGAATTTGCTTTATTTGACTTGGTGAAACGTCTTGTCTAGCTATTAGTGTGTGCTCGTAAAAGTTCATATAATTTTATAGAAAAACTGAGGATATACTATTATACATTTTTAATTACAATACAAAAAAACACTTATTTTATAAACTTTTTTATGTTTTCTATTATATTTCCAGGTCAAGGCTCTCAATTTGTAGGTATGATTAAGGAGTTTTACGATAATTTTGATTATGTGAAAAATTATTTTACACAAGCAGATGATATATTAAAAAAAAAAAATAAGTAAGATTATTTTAGAAGGACCAAAACAAGAACTAGATCAAACAGAAAATACTCAACCAGCAATTTTTTTAGCTAGTTACTCCATATTTAAAGTTTTAGAAAAAGAAATTAATTTTAAATTAAATAATGCAAAATTTTTTGCAGGTCATTCATTGGGAGAATATACAGCTCTTTGTTGTTCGGGAGCAATAAATTTTGATCAAACTATATCATTACTAAAAGATAGAGGCATATCAATGCAAAACGCAGTTCCAAAAGGTGAAGGCGGGATGATGGCTGTGCTTGGTGCAAATATTGATGAAGTTAATCAGATGTTAAATAATATCGATGAAAAATTAATTTGTTACATTGCTAATGATAATTCAATCGGTCAAATAGTATTAAGTGGTAGAAATAAGTCACTTGATGTTTTTGGGAGCGAACTACAGAATAAAAAAATTAAGTTTATTAAATTACCAGTAAGTGCTCCATTCCATTGTCCATTAATGCAAAAAGCAACAATTGAAATGAAACAAAAAATAGCAAAAACTGAATTTAAAAAACCTTTTGTAGATATTGTGTCAAATGTTACAGCACAGCCTTTAAATAATCCTGATGAAATTAAAAAACTTCTTATAGATCAGATAGAAAAACCAGTTAGATGGCGCGAAAGTGTTTATAATATGATAAACGCAGGAATTAATCAATTTATAGAGATTGGTCCAGGAAAGGTTTTGTCTGGACTTATTAAAAGAATAGATAGAAATGTTAAAATAAATCAGGTAAATAACTTAATCGACGCTAATAGTTTACTTAATGATAGATCTTAAAAATTTAAATGTATTATTAACTGGAGCCACGGGAATTATTGGTGGTTCAATTTTACAAAAATTAAATCAATTAAATGCAAATATTATTGCAACTGGAACAAACCCGTCAAAATTACAAAAAATCGAAGAACAATATAGTAACATCACAATTAAAAAATTTGATATTTCAAATCATTCAAAGATAGAAAGTTTTGTAGATGAGTGTAATGAAATATTTAATGGCAAATTAGATGTTTTAATTAACAATGCAGGCATCACATCAGATAATTTATCTATAAGAATGAAAGACGATGAATGGAATAAGGTCATAAATTTAAATTTAAGCTCATCTTTTTTCCTTAGCAAATATACAATAAAAAAAATGTTAAAAAATAAAAATGGAAAAATAATAAATATTACATCTATAGTTGGTCACACAGGTAATGTAGGCCAGTCAAATTATGCAGCTTCAAAAGCTGGATTGATTGGAATGTCAAAAAGTTTGGCTTTAGAGTATGGTAAAAAGAATATCAAAGTAAATTGTGTTTCTCCAGGTTTTATAAAATCAGAAATGACGGACAAAATTAGTGAAGATTTCAAAAAAATTTTAGAAGGAAAAATAGCCTTAGAGAGATTAGGACTTCCTGAAGATGTAGCTAATACTGTTGTTTTCTTGAGTTCTAGTTTGTCAGAATACATCACAGGTGAAACAATACATGTTAATGGTGGAATGTATTTTAGTTGACAAAATAATATAAATATTTATTAAGAATTTTAACTAAAGAGGAAATAATGTCAGAAGATATCTCAAGTAAAGTAAAAAAAATTGTAGCAGATCACTTAGGGATTGATGAAGCAAAGGTAACAGAGGAGTCCAGCTTCATTGATGATTTAGGTGCTGATAGTTTAGATACAGTAGAGTTAGTAATGGCTTTTGAAGAAGAATTTGGTTCAGAAATTTCAGATAGTGACGCAGAGAAGATTCTTACTGTAGGTGATGCAGTAAAATTTATAGAAAACAAAGCAAACTAATTCTAAATCTAAATGTCCAGCTTTAAAAAAGGTGGAATGTATATTCTTTCTTCGCCATCTGGTGCAGGAAAAACTACATTAGTCAGAAAAATTTCAAGAAATAGGAATTTCTCTGTCTCAATATCGCACACTACAAGATTGCCTAGACCAAATGAAAAAGATGGTAAAGATTATTACTTTGTATCAAAAAATAATTTTAGAAAACTTATAAAAAAAGGTGAATTTCTTGAACATGCAAAAGTTTTTGAAAATTACTACGGTTCTTCAAAACATCTAATTATTAAAAAACTTAAACAAGGAAAGAATATTATTTTTGATATAGATTGGCAAGGCACAAGGCAAATTAGAAATAAAAAATTAAATTATAAGTTGCTTACAATATTTGTACTACCCCCAACAAAAGAAGAGTTAATAAAAAGATTAATTAAAAGAGAAAAGAAAAATTTAAAAACAGTAAAGAAAAGAATGAAAGAATTTAAAAAAGACTTATCTAGATGGAAAGAATATGATTTTGTAGTTATTAATGATGATTTAAACACATGTTACAACAAAATTATGAATAAAATTAAAAATAAAAGAAAAACTTTGTTAGATCGTGAATTTATTAAAAAACATGTTAAAAGTTTAATGACTTAAGTCTTCATACATTCTACAGATCTCAAGATATTTTTCTTTTGATAAATTTTGTGGTCTTAAATCTAAATTTATATCAAGCTTTGTGGCTATATTTTCAAAATTAGCAAAAAGCTGTTTCATCGGTTTTTTTATCATTTTGCGCCTTTGGTTAAAAAAAACATTAGTTATATGTTCAAGACTTTTTGGATTATTTAAACTTTCAAATCTTAATTTAGGTTCAAGAGTTATTAATGAGCTCCATACTTTTGGTTTTGGGTAAAAAAATTTAGCATCAATATCCATTATTTTATATTTATTCATTTTCCATGATGTAAGTATGGATAATCTTCCATAGTTTCTAGTATTTTCTTTTGCTAAAATTCTATCAGCAACTTCTTTCTGAAAAATAAAAATAAATTTTTTGAATCTATTATTTAAATTTTTAGTCCTAATAAAAGAAACCAAAATTTTAGTTGAAATATTGTATGGTAAATTACCAAATACTTTTATCGGCAAATCAAAATTAATTTTGTCAAAATATTTTAAAATATCTTCATTCACTACTTCAATTTTATTAGTAAATTTTTTTTTTAATAATATGGATAAGTCTTTATCTTTCTCAACAACTATTAAGTATTTTGGATTTTTTTCTAATATTTTTTCTGTCAGATTTCCAGTTCCTGGACCTATTTCTAAAACTATATCTGATCCTGATATTTCTCCACAGTCAATTATTTTTGATAAAATATTTTTATCTTTTAAAAAATTTTGACCCAAACTTTTTTTTGGCATTTAATCGTGTAAGCTTGAAATAAATCTCATTGCGTAAAAAAAAGAAGATGGATCTGATTTATTTTTTCCTAACATTCTAGAGTTTGGTCCATGATCTGGAGAAATTCTCAAAAATGGCAGCCCTAAAGTTAAATTTATTGCATTAAAATTATAAAGTGTTTTTATAGGAGTAAGAACTTGGTCATGATACATGCCAATTACAATATTAAATTTCTTCAAGTTGTCTTTTAAAAAAAAAGTGTCAGCAGCAAAAGGCCCTTTTATGTTTACACCTTTTTTTTTTAGTATTTTAATTACAGGATTTATAATTTTATCCTCTTCGCTAAACTTATCAACTGTTTCACAGTGGGGATTTAAACCCAAAATAGCAAAATTAGCTTTTTTCTTTAATTTTTTTTTATAGAAATTATTTATGGTTATAACGTTATTCAATATTTTTTTTTTAGTTATATTTTGTGTTACATTTTTTAAAGGAATATGAGTAGTGATAGGTGATACTGCAAGTTTATGATTATAAATCAGCATAACTTCATTTTTTGATTTTGTTTTTTTAGATATATACTCTGTTATTCCTAAATATTTTTTTTTTAAGAAGGTTTTCTTTGAAATAGGGCCATTAATTAAAAAAATTTTATTTTTATTGTCTCTTAATATCTCTAATGCTTTATCAAAAGACTCAGTAAGGTATTTATTTGATTTAATACTAATTTTATCAAATATTTTTTTATAATTAAATTTAATATTGATTAAATTTAAACAATTTTTTTTTGCATCATTTAAGTTGTCTATTTTATAAATTTTGATTTTATATTTGAGTCTTGATAATTGGCCCTGTATTAATTTGTAATTTCCAATTAGTACAATTTTTAATTTTTTATTTACATTTCTTGAAAAATATTTTCCAAAAATTTCAGAAAAAGTACTATATGGCTCTCCAACTACAATAAGAATTACCTTATTTTTCATCTATTAATGTGTTTTGTTTTAGTTTTTTAAAATACAGAAGGGAAAATTGGTTCAACTGTCTATTTCTTTCATATCTAATCAACTCCTCAAGCTCATTATTGAAATTTATAGTTTGTTTCATTTCTTTTTTGTCATTAATTTTCAGAACCAAATATCCATTTGGATATTTTAAAGGTTTTGATATTTCGTTTACATTCATTTTAAGCAAAATTGAGTTTAAATCATCTGATAAGAGTGTCTCTTTTATCCATCCAATTTCACCACCTTTTTTTGAGCTATCAGATATACTGTATTTAAATACTGCCAATTTAAAGTTATTCAGTTTTATATAATCAAATATCTCTTTATATTTTTTATTTACTTTTTCATTTTTATCAATTTCAAATAATAGCTCTGATAGATTATACTCATATTTTTTATTACTTGATATTTTTTTTTTCAATTGTTGAGATAGTTTTGTTTTATCTATTTTTACCAGCGAGTTAAATTTACTAAATATTAATTGGTTCCATAGTCTTTCATACTTCATTTTTAAAATAATTTTATCATAGTCAATTTTATTCTCTTTTAACAAATCAACTAATTCAGCCTCATTTTTGACATTTACATAATCTATTAAACTTTTTTTTATTTGAATTGTAATATCTTTATTTTCCAAATTTCTAAAAACAGTATCTAATTCTTTTTTTTTTTATAATCTCTCTTATTAGTGAATTTTCAGCTATTTTAGAAATTTCATCTTTTGGAATATTTTTTAAGTTTGGTCTAAGAAAAGTGATATATCTTTTTTCCTCTAATATATCTATATTTGTAATAATTTCATTTTCAATTTTATATTTAATTTTAATATTTGAATATGCATAAAAAGAGTGAAATAAAAAAAATATTAAACATATAATAAAATTTATTTTCTTCATCAAGACTACTTTCCAATTAGACTGCCTACATTTGGTACTCCAATTTCTGTAAATGGAATTATTTTTATCAAAAAAGATAGACTTTTATTAGGCTCTAAGTTTCCATCTCTATAAAAAGATTTGTTATAATTTAGATTTAAAGAAATACAATCTGTTTGGTAAGTATAAATTAAATCGTAATATTCTGTGAAGTCTTGTTTTAAATCTTTTGTCACTTCAAAATTAAATTTACTATTATCATTAATTTGATAACTGGTATTATTTTTTATACTTTCTTTATTTCCAATATCATTATCCTCTGTATAATATGAAAAATTAGTTATAAAATTATTAACTCCATACTCTAGATTTACCTGTTCTAAATTTGAATACTCTAAGTCCTTATCATATGAAAATGAGTATCCAATTTTCAAATCATTATTAATGTTATAATTAAAATCACCAAATATATCAGATCTAGTTTTATTTAACTTTGATTTTCTTGGTAGTTTAATATTTTCTGTGGGTTTCAATACGTTTGCAAATCTAAAATCTAAAATATTATTCCCTAAATAATCTGTTTTTTTATACTCAAGACCTAGACTTAGTGACTCACCACCCTCTACTTGATAGTTAGTACCAATCCTATTCAAATCAAAAGCACTATCATAATTCAGAATTATATCTTTAGCTGATAAGTCTGTATTGCCATTTGGACTGTATCTAAATGATACTTTTGGAGTTAAATAATTAATATTATCATTTTTAATTTGTCTAAGTGGTAATGCCGAGGATAACTTAATAGTACCAAATAAATCATAATTACCATTTTCTTCAAAATTTTGAGAATTATCTGAGTAACTATTAGAATTTTTTAACAAAAGGTTATAATTAGTTGAAATTCCATTAGAATTAATAAATTCGTTTGATTTAAATAGAAAATCATTTGTAATTACTGCTTCTGTTCTATTTGTGTCATAATTTTTATTATATCCATATGAATAGAAATCAAAATATCCATTGTAATCTTTTGGTATTTTAATACTTCGACTAAAATTAAAGTCTGGAAAGATATATTGATATCTATCGTGGTAATTTCTAGTTAAATCTTCATAAACTTTGAAGGAACTATTTAACTTAGACTTATCAAAACTCCAATTAATATCTAGATTTGAGAGTAAAACATTTTCATCTTTTATTAATTTTGAATTCTTTCTTAAATTATGATTTTTTAAGTAATTGTCTCCCTCAACATCTTGTAAGTTAAATGAATAAGTAGTTTTATCATTTATATTTCCAACTTGATTATAAAAAAAGTGTCCTTTTGTACCAGCATTTCCAACTAAAAAACTAAAATCACTTAAAATTTTTGAATTTTGAAGAGCTTGTCTGTACTCATTTTGTAACAAAAAACTATTGTCTGAATAGTATCTTGGATTAAAAGTTATATCTTTATCTATATCTATTATTTGAAAGTAAGGAATATCAATAGAAGTCCCAAGACTTTCTGAACTTGCATAAGAGGGTGTTAAAAAACCAGATTTTCTTTTTATAGTTGGATCTGGATGATTAAAATATGGCAAGTAAAAAACTTTATAATCAAATAACTTTAACCATGAGTTTTTATATTCAAATATCTTTTTTTTCTTATCATGCCTAAATTCCTCACTATTTAATTCCCATCCTCTACATTTTTTTTTATCAATATTGCATGTACTAAATACTGCATTATATAATTTTAATTCATCATTATTTGAATAAGCACTTCTACCTTTCAAAATAGGATCGTTTTTATCATTACCAAAATAAGATTTTTTAAAATTTATCTTTATTTCTTTACCAGCTATTTCTTTATTTTTTAAATTTATTGCCAAATCCTCAAATAAATAAACATTTTTATCTTTGTCTATAATCTCCGAACTGGTCGACTTTATTATCTCATTTCTAATTTCAAATATGAATTTATCTGGAAGTTTATATATATTTTTATCACTATCATATACTTCAGTTTTTTGATCGCTATAAATTATTTGTTTTTCCCGGTTATAATAAACGTCACTACTTTTTATTATATACTCTTTTTTAATATTAAAATTAGTTGATCCTTTACTATAAATTAAATTATTTGATCTTTCATAAATAATTTTATCACCTTCAATTATAATATCCTTTTCAGTATCATTAAATAAAACCTTGCCAGTAAATATTATAATATTTTTTTTCTTGTCATATTTTACATTTTTTGATTTGATATAAATATTTTTATTCGGTATTGAGGTATTCGAGTTATAAGCAAAAACTATATTTCCATTGTCTTTTATTTCCATATTTGATGCCTCAAATTCTACTTCTTCAGCGAACAATTTCGGAATTAAAATAAAAAATAAACAAATGAATATTATTAAATTTTTAATTTTCATTGATTTTCAAAATTCCAATATTACAAATTAAAAATAGTATTAAAAGTGGTAACCACACAGATAAATATATTGGCAAAACACCATTATTACCCAAAACACTAGAAAAATAATTAAGATAATAAACTACCACTGACACAAAAATACCAAAAATACTTAAAAAAAATTTTGATTTTACTCTCTTAAGTTTATTAATTATGACAAAACCAAGAATCGTCATTAGGATATAAAAAACTGGCATACTGTAAGTTTTATTTAAGTGAATTTTAATATCTGTGTTAGAGTATCCAATTTTTAGATAGTTACTTGATAATTTGTGAAGCTCATAAATATTTAAAGAGCTTAAATTTGAAAACAAATTTGAAATTATTTCTCCATTGAATGAAGAGTTATAAACATAACTTTTCAAATCTTTAGTAACACCATTTTGATTTAATATTGAAACATTATTCAATTGCCAATTTTTTGAAATAACATTAGCTTTTTTTGCAATTATTGTACTTTTAGTTTCGTAATATTTGCTAGCTTCAGTTATTGTAACATCTTGCAAAATATTTTTATCAAATTTTTCTGCATGTATAATATACATATTTTGATCAATTTCTTCTTTGATCCACAATCCTTCATCATTTACAACAGCTAAAAACTCATTTGTATTTGAGAATCTATTTTTTAAATCTAAATACTGACTTTTTAATTCTGATGATAAAGAATAATAAAAAAGTAGAAGAAATAAGCCTAATAAAGCCGATATAGATGTTAATAAAATCACAATTTTAAAATTACTAATTCCATTGGAATTTAAGATCTCAAGTTCTTTTTTGTCATTTAAATTCAAATAAAAAAATTTAACAGTTATAAGAAATATGAATGGAAACATTTCAAAAATCATTGAAGGCGCATTTAATAAAGATAAGTAAACTATATAAAATAAATCAGCGTTATATTTTTCAGCAAATCTTATTTCTTCAAAAAAATTAATAATTATTACGATGCAAAAAAACACGAATGTAATATAGACAAACAGCGTTATAAATATCGAAGATAAATAAGTTTGATATTTCTTTAGAGTCATAAATAAGTTAGATTAAATTTAGATTTTATTAAGATATATGTATAAAAAAATAAAATTGATATTAATGGTAATAATATAAAAACTATTTCTATAGAAACTTGTGAAGTAATAAATTTATAACTTAATTCTGAAAAAATTATTATTATAAAACCTATAATAAATAAAAAAGATTTAAAATAATTTTGAAAATAGGATATTTTTGGTTTTAATATAAGTAAAGAACTTACCAAAGATAAAATTATTATATATATAGGGTTTATTGATCGTTTAAAAATTTCTTCGTAGATAGCTTTAATTTCAAAAGAGTAATCTTCTTGACCACATCTTAATTTTGTATCCTTCCTTTTTGCAATAAATATTTCAAGACAATTTATTAAAAATACACTTTCTGTCTCATCTAATTTTTTTTCTTTTCTAGTTTTATTGTCAAATTTAGATAATTCATATATCGTTTCTTTGAAACCTAGATTAAAACTTCCCTTCTTGTTAACATTCGTAATTTCTCCATTCAACAGCTTAAAGCTAAATCCAGTTTTGTTTTTGATTAACTTGCCTTCACTTGCTACAATAATTTTACTCTCATTATCGTTTATTTTCTCTTTAATATATATTCCCTTCAAAAATCCTTTATCATCACTTTTTTCAACAAATAGTGTTAAGTTATCCATAACATTAGAGAATTTTCGTTCCTGAATAAGTTTAGGAAAAAATTCGATTGATGAATTTTTTAAATATTCTTGCGCAAGATTTTGTGTAAAAGGAACAAAGAAAAGATTAAAAGTCAATTGAAGTAATACAAAAAAAATTGATAACTTTGCTATAAAATTTATAAATGATATTTTTCTTATTCCGTTTGTCCAAAATATTAAAATTTCATTATTTTCTTCATAGCGGTTAAGCACAACAAACAATGTTAAAAAATAAGTAAAAATTATCAGCTTACTAAAAATTTTTGGTATATTTAAAATTGAATATAATAAATATACTCTTATTGAATGACCTTGTTCGGATATAATATCAAGTAAATTTACTCCTTGTATAACCCATACAATTAGAGTTATAGCTGTTGAGGATAACAAAAAAAAAGCCAAAATATCTAGTGATAATTTACGAAAAATTAATTTATTCATTGAAATTATTAATTTAATAAATATACAACAATATCTACAAAATATTTCAAAAAAATGAAGCTAAAATTAGAATTTGTAAATAAACTGAGTAAAGTAACTAAAGATAATGAAGTTATTTTCTTAAAAGATAAAAATACAAAAAATAAAATACTAAAATCATTAAACAAATCATTATTTTCGAATAATTTATTTATCGAGAAAAAATTTATTACTCACAATTTAAATGACAAAACGTATATTTTTGTAAATTGTATGAAGTCTAAAACTTCATTAGATTATGAAAAACTTGGGTCAGATTTCTATATTTTTTTAAAAAATAACAAAATTGAGAAATCATATTTATTGTCAAATACATCCCATTTCACAAATATTCAATTAGAAAAGTTTTTACATGGTGCACAACTCAAATCGTATGAATTTGATTTATATAAAACTGACAAATCAAAAAGTGTAGTTAACCAACTTTATATTGTTGGAGAGCAAACAAAAAAAACTAATTTATTAAGATATAAATTGAATGCACTATTAGAAGGAGTTTTTCTTACGAGAGATTTGGTATCTGAACCAGGAAATGTGCTTCACCCAGATGAATATGCTAAACGAATAACAAAGTTAAGAAAATTTGGACTAAAAGTTACTGTATATGATCAAAAAAAATTAAAAAAATTAGGTATGAATGCTTTGTTGGGTGTTGGCCAGGGAAGTATTAGAGGATCTTATTTAGTTACTATAGAATGGAACGGAGCTAGAAACAAATCTAAACCTTTGGCATTTGTTGGAAAAGGCGTGTGCTTTGATACTGGTGGATACTCCCTTAAACCAGCAAAATTTATGGAAGATATGACATATGATATGGCTGGCTCAGCAACAGTAGTTGGATTGATGAAGACGCTAGCCTTAAGAAAAGCAAAAATCAATGCCGTAGGAGTTGTCGGGCTAGTAGAAAATATGGTCAGTGGCAATGCACAAAGACCAGGCGATATTGTAAAATCATATAGCGGTAAAACAATTGAAGTATTAAATACTGATGCAGAAGGAAGATTAGTTTTAGCTGACGCATTAACTTTTACTGAAGAAAAGTTTAAACCTCAATTTATTATTGACCTTGCAACATTAACTGGTGCAATAATTGTTTCGCTTGGCTCAGAATATGCTGGCTTATTTTCAAATAATGATAAATTATCTAAACATTTAATTGATGCTGGTGAAAGTGTTGAAGAGAAACTTTGGAGAATGCCTTTAAACGATAACTTTGATAAATTAATAAATTCTAAAAATGCAGACATGCAAAATATTAATTATATTGGTGGAGCTGGATCTACAACAGCTGCACAATTTTTACAAAGATTTATAATTAAAAAAACTCCTTGGGCTCATTTAGATATAGCAGGTATGGCATTTTCAAAATATGGTGGGGCATTAAACTCAAGTGGTGCGACCGGTTACGGAGTTAGATTATTAAATAAATTAATTGAAAGTCATTATGAGTAATATTGAACAAACTTTATCTATAATTAAGCCTGACGCAGTTGAAAGAAATCTTCAAGATCAAATTAAGAAAGAATTTATAAACAAAGGATTTGAAATAATTAAAGAAAAAAAAATTCATATATCTAAAGTGGAAGCTGAAAATTTTTATAAAGTACATGAATCTAAACCATTTTATAATGATTTATGTGCTTATTTATCTTCAGGACCCATCATTGTGATGACTTTGCAAAGAGAAAATGCAGTTATAGAAAATAGAAAACTAATGGGAGCAACAAATCCAGTGGATGCGGATGAGGGCACTTTGAGGAAAAAATACGGTATTTCAATTGATAAAAACTCCGTTCATGGCTCAGATAGCATTGAAAATGCAAAGATTGAATTAGATTTTTTTTTTTAATAATTAGTTAATAATCTAATAATTGCCTTTGGGTATAATTTATGCTCGATTTTCAAAACTTTTTTTTCTAAACTTTTTATACTATCTGATTTTAGAATTTTTACTTTTTTTTGTAATATAATTTTACCAGAGTCTAATTTTTTGTTAACAACATGAACTGTTGCTCCAGAGTATTTGTCTTTATTTTGAATTGCTCTATTGTGTGTATTTAGTCCTTTATACTTAGGCAGAAGAGAAGGGTGAATATTAAGTATATTTTTATTGAATTTTTTTATAAATTTACCTGAAAGTATTTTCATAAATCCAGCTAAACAAATCAAATCAATATTATTTCTCTTTAATAATTTTAACAAACGATCTTCAAAATTTTTTTTACTAGAATATTTAATAACAATATTATTGATGTTAGATTTGTTTGCATAATTTAATCCATTTGCATTTAAGTTATCGGAGACAACTAGAACAATTTTAATTAAAGATTTTTTCGTTTTTGAGTATTTTATTAATGATCTTAGATTACTACCTCTACCACTTATTAATACTGCAGTATTTTTTTTACCAGATGACTTTTCCACTCAACTTTACTTTTTCAGAATTTTTTTTTGTAATTTTTCCTATAATATATGGTTTATATTTTTTTGGAAAAAATTTAATTAATTTTTTGTAGTTTGAACGTTTTACTATTAAACAAAAACCTACACCACAATTGAATGTTTTTAACATTTCTTGATCGCTTACACCTTGACTTTTTAGCCATCTAAATATTTTTAATGATTTTATTTTTTCTAATTTTATTTCAGCGCAATAATTATCTGGTATTATTCTTTTAATATTATCTTTTAAGCCGCCTCCCGTAATATTTGCACAAGCATTTAAATATTTTTTTTTAATTAATTCTAATACATGCATTACATATATTTTTGTTGGCACCAATAATTCATTTTTTAAAAACGAATCTTTTTTCAGATTAATTTTTTTTTTTTTTATAATATGTCTTACTAAAGAATATCCATTTGAGTGAAGACCACTGGAAGGTATTGCTAGCACTAAATCTTTTTCTTTTATTTTATTTAATAATATTTTATCTTTATCTACTATACCTAAAGAAAATCCTGCAATATCAAATTTCCCTTTTGAATATGTTCCAGGCATTTCTGCAGTTTCTCCACCTACTAGCTCACAGTCAGCTAATTTGCAGCCTTTAATTATTCCTTTAATTATATATTTTAATTTTTTTGTATCGATTTTTTCGACTGATATATAATCTAAAAAAAGCAAAGGTTTTGCTCCTTGAACTATTATGTCATTTACACACATAGCCACAAGATCCACACCAATAGTATCAAATTTACCTAGTAGATTTGCAATTTCAATTTTCGTACCAACTCCATCTGTACTAGTTACAAGATATGGATTCTTTAAATTGCTTGGCAGTTTTGTAAGTGCTCCAAATCCACCAATATTCTCAAAATGACCACTTTTTTTTGATTTTTTTGTACTTGAGGATATAAATTTAATAAATTTATCTGCTTTTTTTATGTT
>MDTE01007332.1_pt1 | contig 17717 bp, 10 predicted proteins | sample 811231 | NCBI WGS metagenome assembly MDTE01 (sample SAMN05326651, study PRJNA326480) | marine metagenome | isolation source: seawater | place: Indian Ocean: Red Sea | collected 2010 | reverse complement strand
GAGCCCCTCTCGGTCGCCATCGTCGGTGACAAAGCTTTTGGGGTCGGCTCGCAGATCGGCGATGGGGTTTCGCAGTCCGGGGCGAATGATGGTCCCCTGGTGGCGAGCTGGCAGGAAGGCCGTGTCCCAGTTCTTGGGACCGTTGGAGGCGAATCCTCGGTGGTCAGGTAGCACAACGAAACTGGGCAGGTTGTCACTTTCTGATCCCAGGGCATAACTGACCCAGGCCCCGGCTCCGGGAAAACCAGGGCGCTGGAACCCGGTGGCCTGTAGCAGCGTTGCCTGGCTGTGGACTCCGGTCTTGCCGACCATCGAGTGAATGAAGGCCATCTCGTCGGCACAACGGCCCAGGGCCCGTACCGGGTCGCTGAGCATCTTTCCGCATTCCCCGTAGGGGCGAAACGTGAACGGAGAACGCATCCAGGGGCCAAGGCCGTTCTGGAAGGCTTCCACGTGTTCCCCAAAGTCGGACTTCTGTCCGTGGTGTTTTTCGAGTGCCGGCTTGTGATCGAACAGGTCGACGTGACTGGCGGCTCCAGCCATGAACAACTGGATCACCCGCTTGGCCCGCGGCGGATGGTGCAACTGGCCGGAGAGAATACCCGGTTCGGAACCACCGCGAACCGAACTGCTTTGCATCAGGTGGGCCAGGGCGATCCCCCCGAGCCCACCACCCGATCTCCAGAGGAAATCTCGTCGCGATGCTGCGTCTTTGACCGACGCTGTTGCAGGTCGTGGGCTCTTGAGGGTCATTCGACAAAAACGAATTCATTGAGGTTGAGAATGAGGCGGCAGGTGTTGGGCAGTCCGTGCCGTCGGGCGTATGTGGTCAGCAGGCCGATCTCGTCGTCGTCCGGGGCGCGTGCGAGAGCGAGGGTGACAGCCAGTCGTACGCGGTCCGCCAGGCGAGGTGTCTCGGTGGACACCCGGTGAGCGAAATGGATGGACATGGTGGTCATGAAGCTGTTGTTGAGCATCGCCAGGGCCTGGAGAGGCGAAATGGTCTCGTCCCGACGGGCCACCATTCGTGAAGGGTCTGCACAGTCCAGGACGGTCATGAAGGGCTGCTGCTGGCTGCGGACCAGGAAGCGATAGACACTCCGTCGGTGGGAACGGGGGTCATTGTGGTCATGCTTGTGATACTGGTAGTGAGGTGAGTGCTGCGGTTTCTCGATGACGAAGTCCTGGAAGCCCGGGCCGTACATGCGTCCGTCGAGGCGGCCGGCAACGGCAAGCACCGAGTCGCGGACCACCTCGGCCTCGATTCTCCGTCGGTTCATTCGCCAGAGAAAGCGGTTGTCGTTGTCGATGCGGGAAGCGTCAGGTCGATGCGACGAGGCCTGACGGTAGGTGGCGCTGAGCACGATCTGGCGATGGAGATCTTTGAGGGATCCGTCGCCGTCACGCAGTCTGGCGGCCAGCCAGTCGAGCAGTTCCGGGTGTGACGGTTCTTCCCCCATGCGGCCGAAGTCGTTGGGGGTGGCCACGAGAGGTTGTCCCATATGGAACTGCCAGATCCGGTTCGCGATTGAACGCCAGGTCAGCGGGTTGCGGCGATCCGTCAGCCATTTGGCCAGGGCGACTCTCCGATCACCTTCCTGGTGGTTGGCTGGCAGTGGGAAACGGGTGGGAAGGTTACCGCCTACCGAGACAGTCCCGGGTCTCATCAATTTGCCTTTTCGACGAATGTCGCCGCGGGCCAGAAGATGGATGGGGCGTGGACGCCCCTTCTGATGGCCGGTCCCGCGAAATGCACCGGTGCCGGTGTGAACCGTGCCAGCATAGACCATCGCAGGCTTGGGGAGTGCGGCCAATAGTCCTGCAATCCGAGCCATCTGACGCTCGATTTCCTGGCGACGGGCCAGGAATTCGGGAGTCAGCAGTTCCGAACGGAGAGTGGTCCAGACGCGATTGAGTTGTACGGCTCTCGCGAGAATCGCCGCTGTGACTTTCACGCGATGGTAGTGGCCGTCGACCAGGTTGCGGCGGGACCAACGGACAGGAGCTTCGATTGAATCCTGAGAGGTGACGGTGCGCCCGGCAGCCAGGTTGCGGCCCTCCGGGCCAACGGCGGCCAGTTCGCCCAAGGTAAAAATGAAGTCGTTCTGCCGAACGGCCAAACGAGTGGCGGTGACGCGGATATAGCGTGCCGCGTGTCCCGCGGCCGAAACGGCAACCGGCCGGGTTCCCGGATTGGGGAAATCGGCGGCGGTGTGGTCCAAAAGCGTGATGACGCCTTTGGCAAACGCGGGGTCGTTGGAGATCGCGATGCGAAACCTTCGTGGGAAACCGAACCCGGCACCGATGTTGTTGAAGTCGTCGTGACAGCCAACGATGAGGATGTGAGCAAGTTTTCGAGGTCGCCCGAGGTCAACCTGCACCCATTTCGGGGTGTCGGGTGAGGTCGAAATGCTGCTGTGGTATCCGTAGGCCGGGAGTCGCGTGGGACCGCGTCCGAGCCGGTCCAGTTCGTCTCGAACCCGCTTCAGGCGCTGGCCTCCCTTTGTCGCCAGGCTCTGTTGCAGTTCGGCAAGGCGGAGTTTGGCCTGGCGGTGATCGCGGTTGAGGGCGCCGCGGCGAGCCGCGGCATTCGGGTCGGGGTTGTATGGGCGGTCGGCCCGGTCGATGGCGGCAAAGACCGCCTGGAGGCTGTAGTAGTCTTCCATCGAGACATCATCGAACTTGTGGTCGTGACAGCGTGCACACTGGACCGTCAGGCTGGTGAAGGAATTGAGGACGGTGCGTACCATGTCGTCCCGGTCGAGGTTCCGTGCGACCTGGCCGTCGAGTTTGGATTCGGGCACCTCGGCGTGGCCGATGTAGTCCCAAGGGCCTGCCGCCAGGAAGCCGGTTGCCACAACACCGTCGACAGTGGTGGGGAACAGTACGTCGCCGGCAACTTGCTCCAGGACGAAGCGGTCGAATGGCTTGTCGGAATTGAATGCGCGAACCACGTAATCTCGATACGGCCAGGCGTTGGGACGCAGTTTGTCCTTGTCGTATCCGTGGGTGTCGCCGTAATGAGCCACGTCGAGCCAGTGCCGGGCCCATCGTTCTCCGTAACGGGGACTCTGCAAAAGTCGCTCAACGAGTCGCGGATAGGCTCCTTCCGAGTCGTCGGCAAGAAAGGCGGAGACCTGGCCAGGAGTCGGCGGAAGGCCTGTCAGGTCGATAGCCACGCGGCGAATAAGCGTGCGGCGATCGGCTGGGGCTGACGGGGACAGGCCGTGACGGTCCAGGGTCCGGGAGATGAACGCGTCGACAGGTGTTCTGGCCCAGGTGCTGTCAATGTTTCCCGGAGCGGGAGGGGCGACGAGGGGGCGTAGTGACCACCAGGTCGCGTCGGGGCTTTCCGGCGCAGCGGCCGGGGCAGCCGTTGCGATCCAGCAAAATGTGGCGGCGACGAAGGCGGTTCTCAGTCGCCGGGTCACAGGTGCTGGCAGCGGGCATCTGGCGGTCATGGTGGGATTCTAGCAGCGCGCTGCGAGAGTGACCAAATCCACGCGTTGCATCCCGGCCGGCGGAGCCCCACGAACGGCGGGTGCTTGAACACTTGCGGTCCGGCGTGGAAGATGGAGCGGTTTCTTCCAGACAACGTGGCTCGACGATGGCGAATGAAGAACTGGTCGAGATCGTACGCCAAGGCCGAAAGGCTGTGGCGGCGTGGCGACGGAAGAATCCTGAAGTTGTGGTTGATCTGGTTGACGCGGATCTCTCGGAAGTCGACCTGGCAGGGGTGAATCTTCGCCGAAGCCAGATGGTTGGTGCGAATCTGGCGCGGTCACGGTTGACTGGTGCAAACTTTTCGGGAGCCGACCTGACACGGGCCGATTTGTCCGCCGCGGAAGTCAGCCGAGTGAATTTTTCGTCGGCACGACTCTTTCGGGCGAAGCTGCAGGATATTCGTGGTGAAGGGGCTGATTTTGGGCGTGCAGTGCTGCAGGGTGCGGATCTCTCCGGCGCGGTTCTCAGTGACGCCTGTTTTGCCGACGCGGAGTTGCAGGAGACCGACCTGGCGGGCGCCGAATTGCTGGGTGTCAATTTCTCGCACACGGATCTCGATCATGCCAACTTTGAGCGGGTCCGTTGCGGATGGTCGTTCTGGAACGACGTCGATCTGTCTCGCACCACGGGGCTGGAATCGATGGTCCATCTCGGGCCTGGGTCGGTAAGCCTGGACACTCTTGAGCGATCCGCTACCCGTATTCCGACGACATTTTTGCAGGGAAACGGAGTGGGGCAGGATTGGATTGAGAGTTACGAGACTCAGAAGGATCCGAGTGCGGCGCAAGAGAGTTTCTTTATCGTTTACAGCGAGGAGGAAGAGCCGTTTGCCGGACGGTTGCACAACACACTGCAGAAGCACGGTGTCCGTTGCTGGCTCGATCCCCGTCGCAGTGCCGATGACAATGGCCTGACCGGACACGTTGCGGCACGGGGATTCCGGGTGTGGGACCGTGTGCTGTTGTGTGCTACCCGCGCGTCGCTGTCGGCCAACTGGATGGACCCGTTGATCGAATCGGTTCAGCGTCGAGAGGAGGCGATCAAACAACACACCGGCAAGTCGGTGACCCTGATGTGGCCGTTGAACCTTGACGGGTTTCTCTTCAGCGGCAGTTGGACGCATTCGCAGGCAGAAGAAGTGGCGGGGCGAACGATGGCAGATTTCACTGGCTGGCGTCGAAACAAAACGAAATTTCTCTCGGAACTGAAGACACTGATTGACAGGCTGAAAGCAGAGCCTGGAGGTCGTGCGGCGAGGCGACCGGGCGGGGCAGGTCAGTCGCGCAAAGCGAAAGAAGGGCTATGAGCACCTCAGACGCTCTCGACACGCTGCGGTCACGTGTTCTCTCACGCTACACGATGCTGTTCCTCAAGACTTGGGAGGAGGAGCGTTGGGAGGCCGAGTTGGCGGGACTGGCTCAGGAGATCGAGCGAGGTCTTGTGATCTGGTCGGCGACATCAGGCTGGCAGCCACCGATCTCCAACGGAAGTGCTGCTGGTACGGTGGCGGAGTTTCTTGACGACATCATCGCCTACCCTCGGGAACACATTTTTTTGCTCAAGGATTTTCACCCGTTCCTGGGTGATGCAGCCGTGGTTCGAAAGCTCAGGGACCTGGTTCCCACGTTGACCGAGCAGGGAAAGAGCCTGCTGTTCCTGGGACCGGTGTGTGAGATCCCTGTGGAGTTGCAGACTGAGGCAGTTGCCATGGACCTGCCGCTGCCGGGGCTGGAGGAGATGCGCGAGCAACTGGACGAAGTGATGGTGGATCGGCGAAAACAGCAAGCTGCTGTGTTGGAGATCGACGACGCGTCGCAGGAGCGACTGCTGAAAGCGGTGTTGGGATTGACGGCCCGGGAGGGCCGCAAGGCGTTGGCGCGAGCGTTGTTGGGCCGGGATGCCGTCGATGATGACGTGTTCCGGCAGTTGGTCTCTGAAAAAAAACACCTGGTGCAAGGGTCGGACCTGCTCGAGTTCCACGATCTCGAAGAGGGGTTGATGGACGTGGGAGGCCTGGAGGGTCTCAAGGAGTGGATTCGGCAGCGGGCCGATGCTTTCAGTACCAGGGCCCAGGAACAGGGCGTGCCCACTCCCAAAGGGGTGTTCCTGCTCGGTGTTCAGGGGTGCGGGAAATCGTTGATTTCCCGTGCCATCGCCCAATTGCTCAGTTTTCCGTTGGTTCGACTGGATGTGTCCAACCTGTTGTCTGCCGACCAGGGCCAGTCAGAACAGAACATGCGGTACGTGTTGAACCTGGTGGAGACGATCGCGCCGGCGGTGTTGTGGATCGACGAGATCGACAAGGGTTTCTCCGGCAGCGGCGAGGAGGCCCAGGAAACGACGATGACGCGGCTGCTGGGCCGGTTCCTGACCTGGATGCAAGAGCATCGCTCGCAGGTTTTCGTCGTAGCCACGGCAAACTCCATCCATCGACTGCCACCCGAGATGTTGCGTCGCGGCCGATTCGACGAGTTGTTCTTCGTCAACCTGCCGAACTTTCACGAACGGAAACCGATTTTCGACATTCACCTGTCCAAGCGGGGCTGGAAGCCTGAGAAGTACGATGTGGAGGAACTGGCTCGCCAGACGGAGGGGTACAGTGGCGCGGAGATCGAACAGATCGTCGTGACGGCGATGGTCGAGTGCTACAACCAGCGACGGGTGTTGACACAGAAAGATCTGGAGACTTCACGAGAGGAGACTGTCCCGCTGTCGGTGACCATGGAGGAGAAGATCTTTGAACTTCGCGAATGGGCAAGTGCCCGTTGTCGTCCGGCTACGCCGGACAGCCGGGTGGTCCAGATGCTCGAGGAGGAGCATGGGCATGTCGGTGACGCGACGTTTGAAGCGGAAGTGGAGACCGAGGGGGAGGAGGAGTGGCTGGCCCTGGCGGAGCACGGGCAGGTGCGAGCGGCTTTGGTGGAATACGTGCGGACGCGAAACGAGGTAACCTTTCAGCAATTGGTCGAGGACTTCGCACCGTTCATCGAGACTGCGGGAGACCAGGGGTTGGCGTTGCGGGGGGACCCCAATGTCGTTCTCTGGTATGGGATTCCGAAGGAACTGGCCAGCACTCTGGCCAAGCTCGTGTCCGCCCGGAAACTCTACCTGCATCCCGCGCCGGTCGAGCACCTGCGTCCCGAGATGGCTCCTGGGGAGTTGCCGATGCTGGATCGGTTGCCCGGCGAACGGGCAGCGAGACCGATGTGGTTGCCGGTGGTGATCGGCGACGTTGCTCCCGAGGGTGGCGTTGGCCGGATGGGGCGTGTCGCAAGAATGGCTTTGAACCGCTGATCGCTACCGTTGAGAGGCCTTGGCCTGCTCGACCTGCTGACGGAGTTCTCTCAGGCGAGTGACATCAATGACATCCGTCTGGTGTTCCAGCAACCAGTCGATGTCGGTCAATGCCTGTTGATAACGGCCGCTGCGAAGCGAGAGCTGGATTCGCATTCCGCGTTGCGTGAAATTGGTCGGGTCGATGGTCAGGATTACGTCGGCGTAACGTCGGATCGCCGCTTCATCGGATCGCTGTTGGGCACTTCCGCTGAGGTTGCCGAGCATCCGGACGAGGATGGCTTTTCGCTTGGCCGGCTCGAGAAACTCGGCGATGACTTTCTTGCGCTGCTCTCCGGTCGGTGGCTGCTGAAACCTCTCGATGATTCGCCGCTCAGCTTCTGCTCGAGGCATCGTCCGCCCTCCGTCGAACACGTCAACGAGTCGTCCGGGACCATTCTTGACAGGGACCCGGACGACGAAGTGGCCGGGGATCCCGATGCCCTGGACATCGAGGCCAATGCGTCGCCCAAGTTCCATGAAGACAACCGAGAGTGAAATGGGCAGGCCTTCACGGTCATCGATCACCTCGTTGAGATAGCTGTTGGAGCGGTTGTAGTAATCGATGCGGCTGCCGTGGAAGCCTTGCTCATTGAAGAAGTACTTCTGGAGGGCAGACGCCTTCTGGTCGTCGGTGGCCCCTTTGGGGAGTGTGGCCTTCAACTTGGCCGCCATTCGATCAAACTGCTGTCGGTAGGCTTCGACATCCACTTCGTCGTTGTCCAGCCATGCGATCAGCATCGCCGCGTGAAGCAGGTCGATCTTCGTGTCGGATTGCTTGATGGCTGCACCAATCGCCTCCAGGGCCCGACGTTGATGCACCCGGCCAGCCAGTTCTCGGAGACGGGTGGCCTGTTGTTCCAGGAGGCGGGCGCGGTCGCGAAGCACCTGGGGGCCGGATTCACCTTGTGGGACGAGTTTGTCGAGAAGGTCGTCGGGTACCGCTCCGTCCCCGGAGAGATCCTTGACCAGGGCGGTGATGGTCGAAATGGCCTTCTCGGTCGGCCCGGCCGGGGGCAGCGTCTTGGCAACCCGAAAAGAGCGATACTCGGCCCGTGTGTGACGAAATTTGGCCAAGCCACAGATCCGGGTACGGTAGCGGGTGTCATTGGTTTCAATGACCAGCTTGTCGTTGAGGTAGCAGGAGATTTGCTCGGGGGTTACCCGGACCTTCAGCGTGTTCCAGTCGCCGGGCCGATAGCTGGCCACGGGCAGTGTTTTGAGGATGGCCCATTCGTTGACCGTGGGGCCGTCAAAACGGGTCAGCCTCATCTGGCCACTGGTCGGGTAGAACCCGTAGTGCCGGTCCTTGTCGTCCACGCCAAATATCAGGCCGGCAGCGCCGTCGTTGTCGTGAAGCTTGACCCGGACCTGGACCTCGAAAGTTCCCTTGGGGGTTTCGTGTTTCGAGAAACAGACGGCACGGCCGCCAAAACCAGTGCCCTGCCCTTCGACATGAATTCGCCCGGCCCGCTGGCGCCAGCGAGCTCCGTAGTGGATCGCCCAATCGGCGTCATCCAACGCGCCGATAGTCAGCCACCGGCCGATCGGTATCGGGTTCGGTTTTTTGATCAGGGGCTTCAGCGCGTTGATCGCAACGGCGAATCCCAGGTTCTCCGTGTAGCGGTGCTTCATGGTCAGGATGCCGATCACTCGTCCCTGGTTGTCCAGGGCCGGGCCACCACTGTTGCCCTCTTCGATTGGGACCGCCAGTTGAATCATGGGCTTGCCTTCGATCTCACGAGAGCCAGACACGATGCCCTTGACGACACTGAGCTTGAGTCCCAGTGGATTTCCGAGGGCGACGATAGGCTGTCCCTGTCGGATCTTGTTCGAGTCACCCAGCGGCAAAGGGGTCAACCCCTTGGCGTCGATTTTCAGGATGGCCAAGTCCATGGCACGCTCCGTGGCGTGGATCGCGGTGACATTGTGTTTCTTCCCGTCAGAGGTTGTGACGGTGATGGGGCGGGCCTCGCCGATGACGTGCAGGTTGGTCGCCACCAGCCCGGAAGCATCGATGACGAAGCCGCTGCCCAGTCCGCGATTACGCCCGTCGCGACCGGCAAACTGGACGACGACGATCGACTTCAACGCCTTGGCCGCGAGGTCCTCGGCCGATATGGCCTTGTCGGTTTTTGAGGCCTTGGTGTCGGCTGGCGCCTGCGCCGAAGCCGGCACCGGGGGCATCAGGGACACGGCGGCCAGGGTCAGGGTGGACAACAAGCGGTGCGTGGTGAGCATCAATGGGCTCCCGGGAGGGGACGTCTCCGGTCGGACACGACCAGAGAGTGCATGTCTGCGGGGAATCGTATCGGAATGTGGTTGGCCTGTCATTGGGTCGTCAAGGAGAGAACTTGCGACGGACCAGGGCCATCCCGTGGCCTCGCCACAGTGCCGACAGGTCACTGCGTAGCCATGTCTCGTACTCGATTCGCGGATCGGGGTCGACAATCTGCACCAGGCCCTCTTCGGTTGTGCCCAGCACGATGACCGAATGTTGCTCACCGGGGTTCCAGACCCAGTTGGTGCGATAGTAGGAGTTGGGAGCGGTATCCAGGGGGAGTCCGACGGAAACCAGGGTGGGGCCCGCCATCTGTTCGAGCAGTGATGCCGGAGGGCCCGAAAGAATGACGACGTCCAGATGGGTGCCGTTGGTCTTGACCTTCAGCGCGTGGTAAAGTCCCGCCCAATTGGTTCCGTGAGGGCCGGTCAGGCACAGGCGAGCCATTTCCCCTTCGGTGGCCGAGATGCCGTGGATTCTCAGCAACGTGGCCGCGCAGGCGGGTGTGCAGGTGGCCGGAGTGGTTTGCAGGCAGACGCCGATGTCAGTCCAGTTGTCCTTGCACACTGGGGTGCGAACGAGCAGCGGGGCGACGGCGGCATAACCGCCGGCAATCCAAAGTGCCGTGACGCCGACGACCCGCCGCCAGTGGGCGATTCGTCTCCAGACGATTCCAGCCAGGAACGTCGAGGATAACGGCAGAAGGTTTCCGACAATGACCAGGTTGGAAACCGGTAGCAGCTTGGCGAGCCGAATGTCGTCCCATCCGAACCGGATGTAGAGAATGGTCAGCAGGACGGTGCCCACGGCCATCCCGTTTCCTATCCAGCGGTGGTCACCGGCCAGGGCGATGCCGGCGGCGAACGCGATCGCCGACAACATCGCCATGAGAGCCAGTCCCAGGTACAGGTCCTGCACGAACAACGCCTCTAGAACAACAATCCCCCCATCTTGGCGAGTCAGTCGTGGGATTGCAGCAGTCGGTCTTTGGTGACTGTGGCCAATCCGGACCTGCTTGCGACTCCAGGGCCGATGCCAACATAATCTCCGGAACGGGAACACGTGGATGGGAACGGGGACGGTCTGGCAATGTCCGAATCAATCAGTGAACAGGTCGTGTCGCTCGTTGGTCAGTCGGTGGATGAACAGCGGTTGCTCGACACGGCCACGCTGTTGGTCGGGATTCCCAGTCCGACCGGGAATGCCGGTGCTGTGGCCGACAGGCTGGCCGAATTGCTTTCCGGTGAGGGTTTTGCCGTGGAGAGGCCAGTGACGGGGCACCCGAAGTCTCCGGCGGTCGTCGCGAGGTTCGATACCGGAAAGCCGGGCCGCGTGCTCCAGTTCAACGGACACCTCGACACGGTGCACCTGCCGTTTGTGCCTCCTCGGATTGAGGATGGCGTGATGTACGGCAGCGGTGTGTCGGACATGAAAGGGGGAGTGGCCGCCGCGGTGGAGGCCATGCGGATCGTGCGAGACGGTGATCTGCTGTCGTCGGGAGGCGTGATGCTGACGGCTCACGATCTTCACGAGGCTCCCTGGGGCGATGGAACTCAGGTCAACACACTGATTGCCGAGGGGTTCACCGGGGATGGTGTGCTGCTGCCCGAGTACCACTGCCACAACTGCCCGGTTGTGGGCCGGGGGCAGGCGATGTTCCAGGTGCGAGTGGCTCGAGACGGAGAGCCGTGTCATGAAGTGCTGGGCGGAATCGAACAGCCCAGCGTGATTTCGGCTGGGGCCCAGTTGATCGGGAGATTTTCCGCACTTGACCGGGAACTCGAACAACTCACGCATCCTCTGGCCGGGCGGGAGAGCCTGTTCGTCGGGCAGGTGCATTCGGGCGAGATCTTCAATCAGTCACCGGTCGAATTGGTGCTCGAAGGCACCAGGCGATGGCTTCCGGGAAATACGTTTGACACCGTGCGACAGGAATTCGAGTCGATCCTGTCCGAGGTGGCTGATGCGACGGGCACGACGATCTGTGCCGACTTCACCGAGTCTCGCGGTGCCTATGAGGTCGACCAGGACGATCCGCTGGTCCGATCGTTTCAGGCTGCCGTGGCAGGTGTCAGCGGTGAGGCGTTGCCAGTGGGGGCCAAGCCGTTCGTCGACGACGGGAACGCATTTGTGGCCCTGGGTGGCGTCCCTGCGATCACGCACGGCCCGGCGGCACTGGGAGCCCATACGGTCAACGAGGAGTGTCAGGTGGCGGAGTTGGTGCGGGTGGCCTCGGTTTATGCCCTGTCGGCGATTGCGTTTTGCCAGGCTGGGACGGTTGAGGAGGATGCGTGATGGGGGGGCTTCGGCAGGCCGTCGCACTGTGTGACGTCTGAGCGCGTTGTGGCCGAGCGGTCAGGCGATCAGTTGTTCCACCACTTGGCCGTGGACGTCGGTCAGCCGGAAATCCCGGCCCGCGAAACGGTAAGTCAGCCGTTCGTGGTCGAAACCCAGTAGGTGCAGCATCGTGGCGTGCAGGTCATGTACGTGGACCGGGTTCTCGACGGCCCGGAACCCGAAGTCGTCAGTTGCTCCGTAGGCTTGCCCGCCCCGAACCCCTCCTCCGGCCAGCCAGCAGGTGAACCCGTAGTGGTTGTGGTCGCGACCATTCAGGGCCGGGAACTCGGCCACGGGCGTGCGACCGAATTCGCCGCCCCACAGGACCAGGGTCGAATCGAAGAGGCCGCGTTGTTTCAGGTCGGTCAGGAATGCGGCAATCGGCTGGTCCCAGTCTTTTGCCAGTTTGCGATGGTTGTTCTGGAGTTGGCTGTGGTTGTCCCACGGTTGGCTGGCCCCGGTCCAGACCTGGACGCAGCGGACGCCCCGTTCGATCAGTCGGCGGGTGATCAACATCTGACGGCCGTGGATGGACTCGCCGTAGAGTTGTTGTGTGTGTTTGGGTTCCCGCGAAATATCGAACGCGTCGGTGGCGGCAGTCTGCATTCGGAAGGCCAGTTCAAAGCTCTGCAGTCGGGCATCCAGTCGGCCGTCCCCGGGACGACTGTCACGGTGGCGGCGATTGAGTTGGCCCAGCAGATCGATCTGTTGCCGTTGCCCGGTTGATGACAGCCGGGTGTTGGTCAGGTTGGCGATCAGCTTGCGGACGTCGGACTGCTTGGTGTCGATATGAGTGCCCTGGTAAGCCCCGGGCAGGAATGCACTTCGCCAGTTGCGGGTTTCAAAGATCGGGTACCCTCCCGGACAAAGGACGATGAACCCGGGCAGGTCCTGGTTCTCTGACCCCAGGCCGTAGGTCAACCATGAACCCAGGCTGGGGCGAGGAAGTCGAGCGTCGCCACAGTTCATCAGCATCAGCGACGGTTCATGGTTGGGGACGTCGGCCTGCATCGAGCGAATGATGCACATGTCATCAATGTGACGGCCGGTGAGTTCAAACAATTCACTGACAGGCAGTCCTGAGTCGCCGTGAGGACGGAAGCGAAAAGGAGAGCCCATCGCGGCGCCCGTCTTGCGTTCGGTGCGCAGGTTGCGGGTGGGCAATGGCTGTCCGTGCCGGCGAGTCAATTCTGGTTTCGGGTCGAACGTGTCGACCTGCGAGGGGCCTCCGTTCATGAACAGATGGACCACCCGGGTCGCTTTGGCGGGAAAGTGCGGTGGTCGAGGGGCAAGAGGATGAGTGGAACGGTCTCGAAGCGGAGTCGGGTCCGGGGTGGGGGCAGCCCCCAGTTCTCCGGCCTGGTCGAGGACGGCTGCCAGGCCGAGCATGCCCAGTCCCGTGCCTCCACGCTCGAGCAATTCGCGTCGAGACAGCGGGCCGAACAGATGATTGGGCGTGGGGGTGAGCATGGCGTGTCAGTCGATGAATTGAGCTTCGTTGGACATGAGCAGTGTGTGGGCCACGACGGTCCAGGACTCCGCGGGTTTGCCTTCGAACCCCTTGAGGAAATTCAGGATCGCCGTGGATTCCTCTGGGGAGGGGAGACGGGAATAAACGATCCCAAAGAGGTGTTGGATCCGTCGAGGTGGGGGCCCGGTCGTTCGGGCAGCCAGTCGCCTGGCGAGCTCGTGAAGTGTTCGGTGATTCATCAGGTGCAAAGCTTGCGGCGGAACCGTGGTTTCGTCGCGGCGACCGCAACTGGCCTGCGGACTGGGGACGTCAAAGGTTCTCAGGAGTGCGGGCGGGTTCATGCGGTCAATGTGCCCATAAATCGACCGACGGGTCGACACATCGCCCGCGGTGAACATGCCCGTGATTGCGGGGCCACCGAATCGCGAGTCCAGGCTGTCGGAAAAAACCAGCTGGGCGTCCCGCATGGCTTCGAATGCGAGCCGTCGTCGCGGCATGCGCCAGAGCAGACGGTTCTCAGGGTCGATGGAGAAGGCCCCGGGCCGATGGTCGCTTCGCTGGCAGTAGGTGGCCGAGGTCATGATCAGCCGGTGCAATTTCTTGATGGACCAGTCGGCATCGTGAACAAACCAGTCGGCAAGAAAATCCAGGAGTTCGGGATGCGTGGGTGGTGTGCCGCGGGTGCCGAAGTCGCTGGTGGTTCGGACGAGACCTTCTCCGAAGTGATGCAGCCAAACGCGGTTGACAATCACACGGGCCGTCAGGGGGTTGTCCGGGGACGCAATCGCCCTGGCCAGTTCCAGGCGGCCGCTCCCGTTCCTGAAGGGAGTCCGGTCCGGACCCGAAATTGCCTCCGGCAGTTGGCGGGGCACCGGTTCGCCCAGGCGGTTGGGGTTGCCTCGCTGGAAAATTCTGGGCCGGTACAGCGTGTCGTTCTCGGAGAGGATCATGGCCCGCGGCGGAGCGTCTTTCCCTTTGATCAACCACTGTTCGAGTTCTTTACGGAGTTTTTTGTAGAGACCCTGTGCTGGGCGATCTGGTAGTAGCGCCAGGGCTCCCCACCCAAAGAGGCGTGGAACGTTCGCGGGTGCGTCGTCCGCGTGAAACACCTGTCGCAGTTGTTCGCGGTCGGAGTCCCGGAACCGCGTTGGTGGCGGCTTGTTCGCATCGGTGGCGGTTTTTCTGGCGGACTGCCATTCGGCCTCGATGGCGTTCAGGACCTGACCGTAACGCCGGGATGCCTCGTCGAGAGATTGTGGAGGCCTGCTGTTCAAGGCGGCGAGGATACGGGAATTGACGGGGGCTTGCCCGGCTTTGTTGGACGAAAGGCCCTTGAGCAGTGGGGAGATGCCTTCGGCGAAGGTTGTCTCTTCGGCTTCGTCAAGCTCGGCCATTGCCAGCCACGGACCCCAGACCGGGTCACGAAACTCCTCGATTGCCGCTCGCGAGACGAGCCTCTCGAGGAAGACACGCCACCTCAAGACGACCGTGGGATTGAGGCCTCCGGCCTCGACCAGCAGCATGAAATCGTCGGTTGGTGGTTGGGCGAGGGTTCTCTGGGCCTGCAGGAGATACTCGGCGGCCCGTTTTCTGGACGCCGTGAGCATGTTGGCGTGCGCCTTGATGATGAACGCACGGATTGCCTGGGAACGCTTGTCGAGTTCGGCTCGGAACTTTCGGTGAGCTTCGCTCTGGCTGGGGCGTTGCAGTTCCGGCGGCACGATCGGTTCGGAGGAGCTGCGAAGGACGCCGTAGAGGGAATAGTAGTCGGCCTGCGGGATGGGGTCGTATTTGTGATCGTGGCAACGCGCACATGTAACCGTCAGTCCCATCAACCCTCGTGTGACCACGTCAATCTGGTCGTCAATCTGGTCGTGGAGGTTGTTCATGAAACGTGGGCTGAGTGTCAGGAACCCCATCGCGGCACGAGATTTCGGTTGGTCGTCGAGATCGAGTTGGTCAGCGGCGAGTTGTTCAACGACAAACCGGTTGTAGGGAAGATCATCGTTGAAGGTCGTGATGACGTAATCGCGGTATGTCCAGGCCCAGGGGAAGACGCGGTCTTCAAAGAAGACGTACCCCTTGGTGTCGGCATAGCGGGCAACGTCCAGCCAGTGGCGGCCCCAGCGTTCGCCGTAGTGTGGGTTGGCCAGCAATCGGTCGACTTCGGCGGCCCATCGCCCGGGATTGGCCAGGATGTCGGTGTCGGGCAACAGGTGGCCGGGAGGGAGGCCCAGCAAGTCGAACCACGCCCGCCGAACCAACGTCCGCTGGTTCGCTGCGGCCGATGGAGTGATCTTCGCCGCCGCCAGCCGTTGCCAGACGAAGGCGTCGATGGGGTTGCGGGCCCAGCCATCGGTGTCGGCGACCGGGATCTGCGGTCGCACTACCGGCCGCAACGACCAGGGGCGTTCGGCCGGAGTTTCCGCCACTGCGCAGAGCGGTGCGATCAGCAGGATGGCCAAGGCGGAACGAAAGTGGGTTGGCATAAGCATGTCCTGTCCCCCCCTTGTAACTTCTGGACCCTGTCGGAGGCCACTACGGCCCCGGTCGGGACGCTGCCCAGCGGAGCGTCTATCGGGTATTCTCCGTTGCGGAATTTACAGACCTTGAACCGGGTATCTTCATGGCGTCACAGAAACTGGCCCTGATCGGGTTTGGCACCGTTGGCCGTGGGTTGGTGGAGATTCTCCGCGAGAAACGCGAGCTGCTACTCGAAGAATTCGGTTTTGGTGCTCGCGTTGTCGCCGTCTCTGACGTGTACCACGGCAGTTGCTTCGATGCTGACGGCCTGGATCTCGGCCGGGTGCTCGAATTGGTGGCCAGTCGAGGCGCCGAACCGGGGGCGCTTTCGGCCTACTCGGACCAGGTGTGCGATTGGGACAGTCTGGAAACGATTCGAAATAGCGGCGCGGATACGGTCGTTGAAGTGACCGTGACGAATATCGAGACCGGTGAGCCTGCAGTGTCTCATTGCCGCGCGGCCTTCGAGGCAGGGGCTCACGTGGTGACTACCAACAAGGGGCCGGTGGCGCTGGCCTGGAGTGAATTGAAGGACGTGGCGAAGTCTCGGGGACTGCAGTTTCGCTTCGAAGGCACGGTGATGAGCGGGACGCCGGTCTTGTCGACGGCGACTGAAGCCCTTGCCGGTTGCGAGTTCGTACGGGTTCGGGGCATCCTCAACGGGACCACAAACTACATTCTGTCCGAGATGGAGCAGGGGCGACCGTACGACGAGGCGCTGGCGACAGCACAGGAACTGGGCTATGCCGAGGCGGATCCGACGGCAGACGTCGAGGGTTTTGACGTGCTTGCCAAGGTCGTGATTCTGGCCAACGTGGTGTTGGGGGCGGAGATTGGTGTGACGGACGTCTCACGAGAAGGGATCACAGGACTGGATGCTGCAGCGGTGGCGGCTGCCCCGGGGCTCGGGCAGCGATGGAAATTGATTGGACAGGTCGAGCGGCGTGACGGGAAAGTTGTGGCGTCCGTTGCGCCGGTGGCCCTTCCTCTGAGTGATCCGTTGGCTTCGGTCGGCGGGGTGACAAATGCGGTGACGATGGAGACCGACCTTGTCGGGCCGGTGACAATCGTCGGGGCCGGTGCAGGGAAGGAGGCCACCGGGCAGTCGTTGTTGAGTGACCTGGTGGCAATTCACCGCGCCGGGTGATCGGCTGTGCCGATCGGTGGCCGGGGTCAGTCGCCGGTGTAGAGGCCGCCGTTGACACCCAGGCTCTGCCCGGTCAGGTAGCCGGCCCCCGGGGAAGCAAGGAACAGCACGGTTGCGGCAACGTCTTCGGGGAGACCGGCTCGGCCGAGCGGAATTCGCTCAAGGTATACCTGGAGAATGTCGTCTGGAATGCCCTTTGTCATGTCGGTGTCAATGAATCCGGGACACACGGCATTGACGGTGATTCCTCGGGGGGCGAGTTCCAGTGCCAGGCTCTTGGTGAGCCCCAAGATGCCCGCCTTGCTGGCTGCGTAGTTGGCGACGCCGAAATTGCCTGTCTGGGCGACCATCGAGGAGATGTTGATGATGCGGCCCTTCTCGACGATCAATGGCAGTACGCCGCGGCAGTTGAAGAAGGTGCCGTCGAGATTGACCGCCAGGACTGCTCTCCATTCCTCGTCGGTCATTTTGGCCAACGTGTGATCGCGGTTGATTCCGGCATTGTTGACCAGCACGTCAACGCGGCCGAAATGTTTTTTGACCGTGTCGTAAAATTGGGTCACCTCTTCGACTTGCGACACGTCAGCAGTGATCGGTGCCACGCGTTCGGCGGACAAACCGGCTGCTTCACGCCAGTCGGCGACGGCCTGGCGGTGCCGTTCGCTTTCAAGAGCCGGGCAGCCTGCGACAACAGTCGCTCCGGCCTGGGCGAACGCCAAGGCTGTGGCGGCACCGATGCCCTGGGAGGCGCCGGTTACGACGACGATCCGGTCGGAGAATTCGCCGGTGGGGTCGGGCATGTGCTAACGCTCCACGATCCAGATGTTGCGGTAACGGACGGGGTTGCCGTGCTGTTGCAGGTAGAGCCGTCCAGGGAGGTGGTTGCGATGAGGGAGTGTTGTAGCCGAAGCCGGCGTGGGTGGCAGGATCAGGCGGTCGTGTATCAGCACGCCGTTGTGCCGAACACTCAAAATCGCGGGGGTTTTGGTGCGACCGTTTTCGTCAACGGTTGCTGCGGTGTGGTCGATATCGAAAGTCTGCCAGGACAATGGTGGAAGGCACATGTTCACCGCCGGCATCACCAATTCGTGCATGCCACCACACCGGCCAACGTGTGAGAG
>MDTE01016588.1_pt1 | contig 17719 bp, 16 predicted proteins | sample 811231 | NCBI WGS metagenome assembly MDTE01 (sample SAMN05326651, study PRJNA326480) | marine metagenome | isolation source: seawater | place: Indian Ocean: Red Sea | collected 2010 | reverse complement strand
GTGGGGTATGGATTAGACCATGCAGAAGCCTTTCGTCATCTCCCTTATATAGCGAGCATTTAAGGCTCAAGCGGGATCGCTTGTGCCTGCACTAAAGAGACATCGATGTCAAACGATCCGATCAAGCCCGAACCCAACCAGCGCATAGGCCGCATTTCAAAGAACGCGGCGTTTCTAATGTTTACGCTGGTTGTATTCTTCCTGCTCATGCAGTCTGTCCGTGGTGAGGAAGGAGCACCCGCTCGGGTTACCTACTCGCAGTTCATTGAGTACTTGGACCAAGGCCTCGTGCACAGGGTCACATTCCTAGATAGGGCGATAGAGGGCGAGTTCACCCAGCCGATAACCATCGAAGGGGGAGAGTTCGCAACGTTTGAGTCGATGACGCCCGGGGATGTAACAGATGGTTTGCTAAGCGAGTTAGCTAATCAGAATGTCATAGTTGATGCCGAGCAGCCTGAGGCGGGTTGGGGGACATTCCTGCTCGGGGCGCTGCCTTGGCTTCTCTTCATAGCTTTTTGGATCTGGATTTTTCGGACGATGCAGGGGGGTGGAAACCGCGCGTTTCAGTTTGGACGATCCAAGGCCAAGCTGATATCACCGGACACGCCCAAGGTGACATTCTCTGACGTAGCAGGCGCGGATGAGGCTAAGGAAGAGCTGTCTGAGATTATCGAGTTCCTCAAGGATCCTGGAAAATTTTCTCGGCTCGGTGGGCGCCTACCTAAAGGGGTACTGCTTGTTGGGCCTCCGGGAACAGGTAAGACACTTCTCGCACGTGCAGTCGCAGGTGAAGCTGGACGTCCCTTCTTTCAGATGTCGGGCTCGGACTTTGTTGAGATGTTTGTCGGGGTTGGTGCCTCGCGAGTGAGAGATCTGTTTGAGCAGGGTCAGGCTAATGCTCCGTGCATCATCTTCGTGGATGAAATCGATGCGGTGGGGCGTCACCGCGGAGCCGGGCTCGGGGGAGGACATGATGAGCGTGAGCAGACGCTCAATGCCCTTCTCGTTGAAATGGACGGCTTCGAATCGAACGAGGGTGTTATCCTCTTAGCCGCCACCAACCGTCCAGACGTGCTTGATCCGGCGCTCTTGAGACCTGGCCGCTTTGATCGTCAAGTCGTGGTTGACGCGCCTGACGTGAAAGGTCGTGAGGGTATTCTCAAAGTGCATGCGAAGAAACTTCCCTTAGATGATGATGTTGTCCTCTCGGTTATCGCTCGGGGAACACCGGGTATGAGCGGCGCCGACCTATCAAATATTTGCAACGAGGCAGCACTTCTCGCCGCTCGACGGGACGGGGACAAGGTCTCGATGAATGATTTCGAGATAGCGAAGGACAAGGTCATGCTCGGGACTGAGCGAAAGAGCCTTGTCCTAAACGAGCGTGAGAGGAAGCTCACCGCCTATCATGAGGCAGGGCACGCCGTTCTGGGATTGAGGGTGCCAGGGCTAGACCCTGTTCACAAGGTCACGATCGTGCCTCGTGGCCGTGCGCTGGGTATTACTGCCAGTCTGCCCGAGGAGGATCGACACTCTTATACCAAAGAGTGGATGGAGGGCCAGCTAGCAATGCTGTTTGGCGGTCGAGTAGCGGAGGAGTTGGTGTTTGGAGCGAACGCGGTCACCACCGGTGCGGGGAATGACATCGAGCGCGCTACATCGATGGCTCGTAGGATGGTAACGTCTTTCGGCATGAGTGAAGTCATTGGATTGGTCGCTTTGGACGACAATGAGCAAGAGGTATTCCTCGGACGTGAGATTCAGCAGCGCCGCACGGTGAGCGAGCACACTCACAGGATGGTTGACGAGGAAGTGAAGCGTTTTCTCGACGAGGCACATGCCAGAGCTCATGACGTGCTGACCGAGCACAACGATCTACTGGAAAGAATTGCTCAAGCGCTGTTAGATCGTGAAACCATCGGGCGTTCGGAAATCCAAGCGCTAGACCGAGGTGATCCTCTTCCTCCTCTTCCAGAGACAGAAGAAGTGACAGAACCAGTTGGCGCACAGTCCACCACTAAACCAGCGGACGAACCGACACCTAGATCGTTTGGCCTCGGGGGTGAAGGCCCATTGCCAGAACCGGCTCCGGGTTACGTGGATGGCAAGAAGAACGAGGTGCCTTAGAAAGGTCGGTGACGCTTAGGAGAGCAGGGTGAGTTGAAGAGATTCATCCCATTTTGTGCCTTTCTTTTATGTGAGACGCCTGCCATTTGTGCATGTTCAAACCAAAGGTCTCACGCAGGGAGCGATGGAGCCGTACCTTAACCAGACAGCCGTGATCCACAGGTAAGCACCCGGAGCCAAAACGTGACAACGATCTTGGAAAACCTCCAGTTCCTTCGAATAGGTTGGACTGACCTTTTGGAGATCGTGATTGTCGCGTTTTTGCTCTATCGGGTACTCCTAGTCCTACAGCGTACCCGCGCTATGCAGATCATTCTTGGACTGGCCATCCTCGGGTCGTTGTACGGACTGTCGCGCCTTCTCGATCTCATTCTTATCCGTACTCTACTAGAGACGTCGTTCCAGTATGGTGCGATAGCCGCTCTCGTAGTCTTTCAACCCGAACTGCGGGTTGCGTTAGCTAGACTTGGACAAAGTAGAATGGTTCGCGCGTTTCAGCGCTTAGAGGGTAGCCCTGCTGCCGAAGATATTATAGAAGCGGTCGAGCGACTGTCTCGTGCTCGATTCGGGGCGATCATCTGTGTTGAGCAAGAGGTCGGACTCGGTGAGTATGCAGATACGGGTAGTACGGTAGATGCAAAGGTCACAGCCGATATGCTTTCGATGATCTTTGCTCCAAATTCACCCCTTCATGATGGGGCGGTGCTAATTGGAGGAGATCGGATTCGTGTCGCCGGAGCGATTCTCCCATTGACTCAGACGACGATGAAGGATCGATCGCTGGGTACGCGTCATCGTGCGGCACTTGGGTTAAGCGAAGAAACTGACGCGATCGTAGTTGTAGTGAGCGAAGAAACATCTCAGGTGTCGGTAGCCCGCATGGGTCGGCTGGAGCGCAACGTGTCGTTAGAACGATTGCGCGTTCTGCTAAAGGGGGTCGACCCAGCTTCGAAGAAGGATCAGTCATCTGCTTCTGCACCGGTCACCCAATCCTGACGTCGAAGAAAAAGTAGGCGACACCTCGTTGACACGTTTCCGGAAACCCGCCTAAATTGGCGCGTCTTTTCCGGTGGAAGCCCTGAGGGGTCAAAAGCCGGGGTGTATGGCGTTGCCCAACCAGGAGCGAAGTCTTCGTGGGATCCCAATATCGACTGCTGACCCTATTCGCAGATGGCGGGTTGATGATGTATCCGCTTGTGCTCTGCTCAATGATATCGGTCGGCGTGATGATCGCGAAGTTCTTCACACTACGTATTGCCCATAAAGGGACGAACAGAGTGCTCGAAGACGTGGACGAACTGGTTCAGCGAGGTGATGTCGCTGGTGCGATTGAAGTTTGTTACAACACTCCTGGCCCGGCGTCGGCGATTCTTCTCGCGGGACTACGTCGGATTGAGGGCAAGAAGCTGAACGACGGAGAGCTCGAGAGTGCCGTTGCTACCGTCGGGACTATTGAGCTTAGCTTCCTAGAGCGAGGTCTTGTGATTCTTGCGACGATCGCGAATGTGGCGCCGCTGATGGGCTTCCTTGGCACCGTGTACGGGATGGTGATGGCTTTTGCGGCTATCGAGGCGGCTGGGAACGTCGATCCTGCGCTCGTCGCTGGGGGCATTAAGGTCGCACTGCTTACTACCGCGGCTGGTCTCGTGATCGCAGTTCCCGTCAACATTGCCTACAACTTCTTCGTAACGCGGATTGATCAGTTGGTTGCCGACATGGAACACGGCGCGTCGAAGATTATGAGCCTAGCGTGGGATCTTGAAAGAGACGGCAAGATCGAGATCGTCAAGAGTGGAACCTGACGCAAACAGATTCAGTATTTCCTGAAAACCAACAGGCCGGACAGATATGGCAGTTCTGAATAATAAAAAGTCGAAAGTCAGTGACGAGATCCCAACCTCGTCAATGGCCGACATTGCTTTTCTTCTCCTGATTTTCTTCCTAGTTACGACGACCTTTCCTAAAGACAAAGGGTTGGCGGTCGTACTCCCCGAGCCGGGTGAGGAAGCGCAGGTCAGCCAGAAGAATATTCTGCACCTAATTGTCCAACCGAGCGGCATCGTCGAGGTGAAGCGCGGTGAGAGTCAGCAGGTTCAACAGATGCGTCCCAGGGAGATTGAGGGTCTCTGGCGGCAGGAAGTGAGCCAGAACCCAAACCTAATCGCGGCGGTGAAGACGCACCCTGAGGCGCCATATCGCCACATGGTTGATGTGCTGGATGGACTCCACGCAGCTAACGCTGAGCGTATCTCCCTTCAAATCTTGGAGAACTAGACGATGGGTGTGAAGGGTGGCGGTTTTCAGAAAAACTCAAAGGCGTCTGACGAGATCCCCTCGTCATCTCTTGCCGACATTGCTTTTCTTCTCCTGATCTTTTTCATGGTCACAACGGTCTTCCAGGCCGATCGTGATCGGCCGATCATTTGGCCAGAGGCTGAGGCAGCGGAAAAGATCGACGAGAAGCAGAAGAACATCTTGAATATCTGGATGGAGCGTGATGGCTCTGTCTACATGAATGACCAGCCCTATCAGATGCAGGATGTCTCTGTTGTGGTGGCTCCGCTATATGCTGCATCCGATCGGGCCTTGGTTATCTCAATCCGTGGAGATCGTGAGGTCCCGTACCTGTACATGGATCAGATTCAAAAGGAACTAACTGAGGCTGGTGTAGTTCGCGTGGTGTTTGCTGCCCAGCTCGAACAGAGTATGCAGAGGGAAAGACGATGACAGATGAAGCGGTCCACGTAGTGGAGACGGCCAACGAGCGCTTGAAGAAGACATTCAGTTCTTGGTTCTGGGGCTCAATGATCGTGGCGACGTTCATGCACGCAGGGACTTTTGCTTTCTGGCCAGAACTCACCGCGGAAGACATCTCCTTTGATACAGAGGAGATCGAGGCAATTGAGCTTCCGCCAGAGATTGAGATTCCGCCGCCACCGCAAGCGATATCGCGTCCGGCGACACCAGTGATGGCGACGGCTGACATCGAAGAGGACATCACGATCGCCCCGACTACGTTTGAGGAGAACCCAGTCGAGGATCTGCCGCCTCCACCTGAAGAGGAGGCTGTCGATATTTCTGCTGCGCCAACATTTACCCCCTTCACTGTAGCGCCGTCCATACTAAACCGCGCCGAAGTGGTACGGGCTATGGAGCGCGAGTACCCGCCGCTACTCCGTGATGCGGGTATTGGTGGTAGAGCAGTTGTCTTCTTCTTCATCGACGAGGGTGGCATCGTGCAGGACTTTCGGATTTCCGAGACTTCTGGACACCAAGCCCTTGACGATGCCGCTTTGGCGGTTGCCGATGTCTACCGTTTCTCCGCGGCTTTGAATAGAGATAAGAAAGTGCCTGTATGGGTGCAGTTCCCCATTACTTTCCAGGTTCGCTAAACCGGAGCCTGACAGGATCCTAGGGACCCCGCCGGTGCTCCGGTGGGGTCCCTTCTTTTTTGTATTTACTCGCTCCATGATGTCATCTCTCCTTAAGATCTACTCAGAACGCTTGGCAGAGACGCTCCCGCGCGTACGAGACCAAATAGCTATAGCCGAAGAAGCCGGAGGCCGCCCCAGTGGATCGGTTAAACTGATTGCTGTGACAAAGTCACACCCTCTTGAGTGTGTAGAGGCTGCGCTTGTGGCTGGGCTCGAGGACTTAGGAGAGAATCGGGTCGAAGAATTAGAGGCGAAAGTGGAGCGGTTCGGGACCGGCTGTGCACAGTGGAACATGATTGGTCATCTGCAGAGTCGTAAGACTCGGCGTGTCCTCGCAGTTGCAGACGTAGTCCACTCGGTCGATTCACTGAAACTCGCACATAAGATCTCAACGTCGATTATAGAGGGTGAAGATCTTGTAGAAGTGCTCGCACAGGTGAATACGTCTGGAGAAGAATCCAAGGGTGGGTTCATGATTGAATCCGCCTTCGATGAGATCGCTGAACTGGCAGAACTTCCCGGGCTCAGGGTGAGTGGACTGATGACGATGGCACCATTTGTAGATGACGAGGCGGTGCTAGCTTCAGCATTCACTTCTCTTCGCAGGCTTTCAGAGTCGCTTGTAGCTTCTGTGGACGGTTTCGGGACAGAGCTTTCCATGGGAATGACTAACGATCTGGATATAGCGATCCGCGAGGGCAGCACTATGGTTCGGATTGGAACAGCTCTTTTTGGTCCAAGGCCGGGATATACGGCGTGATCGGTGCGCCCCCACCCGATTTTCAGTCGAAGCGGGAGTTAGCGTTTCACCATGAATGAAGACCTCTATACTAGAGCACAGGAGACCGCGGAGGCTATCCGAGGTCATCAGAAAGGGGAATTAGTTCCTAGAGTCGCTATCGTCCTAGGTACAGGTCTTGGGGCACTAACAGATGTCATAAAGGTAGAATCGACAATCCCATATATCGACTTGGACGGCTTCCCTGAACCGACCGTGGAAACCCACTCGGGGCAGCTCATTATCGGTACGATTGAGGGCACACCCGTTGTGGTCATGCAGGGACGGTTCCACCGCTACGAAGGATATTCACTCCAGGAGGTAACATTCCCGATCCGTGTACTGAGTCTCCTGAGGGCTGAGACACTCGTAGTCACGAATGTATCGGGCGGCATGAATCCATTGTGGGGTGTGGGTGAACTCGTCCTCTTGGACGATCACATTAATCTCCTTGGAGACAGTCCGCTTGTGGGCCCGAATGACGATCGTTTCGGACCCCGGTTCCCGGATATGTCTGAGCCGTATGACCGGGCCCTTCAGGGTCTAGCGATGCGGGAGGCTCTCGAATTGGGGATTAGCCTAAATAGAGGTGTCTACGTCGCGGTCCCTGGTCCTCAACTGGAAACTCGCGCTGAATATCGTATGCTTCGACGTCTGGGTGCGGATATCGTTGGTATGTCCACTGTGCCCGAAGTAATCGTTGCTCGACACATGAGTATGCGAGTAATGGGGATGAGTATAATCACGGATCAATGCTTGCCGGATGCACTAGAACCAGTAGATGTGTCACGAATTATCGAGGTGGCTAGCGCCGCCGAACCCGACCTGACCCAACTATTAGAAAGAATAGTCGGACAGATGTAATCTCGACGCGATTTGGCGTTGGTCCCCCGAAAGACCTTCTCAGTTATTGTAAACGATATGAGTTATCCAGAGCTTCCCGGCAGTCTGCTTGCTATCGAAGAGGACATCCTCAAGCGCTGGCGCGACGAAGACCTTTTCCGCCAGACGTTGACCGCGAATGCGAACGGTGAACGTTTTGTCTTCTACGAGGGACCTCCGACCGCAAATGGTCGCCCCGGACTCCACCACATTCTGAGTCGGACGATCAAGGATCTCGTGTGCCGGCACCGCGCGATGCTCGGACATAGTGTTACTCGAATCGCTGGGTGGGACACGCACGGCTTGCCAGTCGAGATTGAGGCTGAAAAGAAGCTCGGAATAAGTGGAAAGCCGGAGATCGAGGCCCTCGGCATTGCCGAATTTAATCAGGCCTGTAAGGACTCGGTATTCACCTATAAGGAAGAATGGGAAGAACTCAGCGAGCGTATCGGTTACTGGCTTGAGTACTGGCGTCCATATGTGACTTTCCATACACCCTACATTGAGTCGGTGTGGTGGATTCTGAAGACCTTGGCTGACAAGGGACTTTTATATCGGGGACACAAGAGCGTTCCGTATTGCCCGCGTTGTGGCACGGCTCTTTCGTCGCACGAGGTGGCGCAGGGATATAAGGATGTGGAGGACCCATCCCTCACCTTTGTAGCGGAAGTGCTCGCCGAGAATGGGGACCCAGACCCTAGTAAAAGAGCGATTTTAGCCTGGACGACCACGCCATGGACCGTGCCATCCAACACTGGTCTCGCTGTTCATCCGGAGCTCGTGTATGTAGAGGTGGAAAAAGATGGACGGCGGTACATAGTCGCCGAAGGTAGGGTGGAAGCCCTGTTCGGTGAGGAGGTAGAGATCGCTCGAAGTTATTTAGGTAGTGAGCTAGTGGGATGGCGATACCGTCGCCCGCTTGATCTTGTGCCCGAGCCCAGTGAGTGCGGAAACGGATGGACTGTGGTGGCCGAGGAATTCGTAAGTGCTGACGACGGCACGGGTATTGTTCACATGGCCCCAGCGTTTGGGGCGGATGACTATGCCGCCGGACAACGTCACGACCTACCAATGCTGAATCCGATAGACAGTCGTGGTTGCTTTGACCCCGAGGTTGTCTTGGTCGGAGGTCAGTTCGTCAAGGACGCCGATAAAGTCCTAGTGCAAGAGCTACGAGACCGGAAGCTGCTTTTCGAGGCAAGTACCATCGTACACAGCTACCCGCACTGCTGGCGATGTAGTTCGGCTCTTCTATACGTCGCGATTGATTCTTGGTTTGCGGCAACATCCAAGCTAAAGGATGAGCTTCTCGCAAATAACGATCAGATTCAATGGCATCCGGCAGAGGTTGGAGAGAAGAGGTTTGGCGAGTGGCTAAGGGGAAACATTGACTGGGCGCTTTCTAGAGACCGGTATTGGGGCACGCCTCTTCCTGTCTGGATTTGTGATTCAAACCCGGACCATATGACGTGGATCGGGTCACTAGAAGAGCTGGAGGAAAAGGCCGGTCCATTGGGAGAGGATTTCGACCCACATCGGCCGTTTATCGACATGCTCCAATGGGATTGCATCGAGTGCAGTGGAACGATGAAGCGATCACCAGAGGTGATCGATGTCTGGTTCGATTCAGGAGCAATGCCCTATGCGCAGTGGCATTATCCGTTCGAGCACCTAGGTGAGTTCGACAGCCACTTTCCTGCAGACTTTATCTGTGAAGGTTTAGATCAAACCCGTGGTTGGTTCTACTCAATGCTTGCGATATCAACCATGCTTGGCCGAGGACCATCGTTCAAAAACTGTCTGGTAAACGATCTGGTCCTGGACGCTCAGGGTCAGAAAATGTCGAAGTCTAAAGGCAATACCGTGAACCCTTGGGATGCGGTCGATGACCACGGTGCAGATGCGGTAAGGTGGTACTTTATAACCTCATCGAACCCGTGGCTCCCAAAGCGCTATGACCCAGAGAGCGTGCGTGAGGCAGCCCGAAAATTCTTCGATACACTATTCAATACCTACAGATTCTTCTCACTGTATGCCAGTGTCGAGTCGTGGGTGCCCTCGGACAATGATCCGACGCCAGGAGATCGTCCTCTGCTCGACCGCTGGCTTCTGGCTAAGATGGATTCGGTTATAGGTGAGGTGAGCGATGAGCTGAATAATTACCAGCTCACTAAGGCATATCGAATCCTAGGAGACTTCGTAGTTGAAGATCTTTCAAACTGGTATGTACGCCGGAGCAGATCTCGCTTCTGGAACTCGGATGACGTGGAAGACCAGCGTGCAGCCTTTAGAACGCTGTACGATGCTCTGAGGAGCGTCACCCTACTTGCGGCTCCGTGCGTTCCATTCGCTGCCGACTGGGTGCATCGGGCTTTGAGTGGGAGTAGCGTGCACCTAGAGCCGTTTCCTAATGGGATGTCTTCGGTGGAGCGTGAGGCTGTGGACGGTAGCGCTGACCTCGAAGAGGACATGGATGCAGTGAGGGCACTGGCTTCTCTAGGTCGTGCGGCTCGCGAGGACGTTAAGATCCGTGTTCGGCAACCACTGAGGGGGGTGCGAGCCGTTTTACCAGGCGGACGAAAACTTTCTGGAGACATGCTAGAAATTGTTAAGGACGAGCTAAACGTGAAGGATGTCGGATTTCTATCCTCGGTAGATGGAATAGCGACGCTTACCGCTCGTCCGAACTACCGTTCTCTTGGTGGGCGTTTTGGTAAGCGGACAAACGATGTGGCTAATATGATCCGAGCCCTAGATCAGTCAGCGCTTTCTGCTTGGCAGGCTGGAGAAGAGCTAAAGATCCAAATTGACGGGGAGGAAGTCCCACTCGAACTGGGTGACCTAGAAGTCGTCCAAGAGGCGGCAGGCAACCTAGTGGTGAAGGGAGAGGGGGCTTACACGGTGGCGCTTGACCCGGAACTTGACGCTGACCTTCGAGCTGAAGGTATTGCGCGTGAACTCGTTAATCGGATCCAGCGGCTCCGACGTGACACAGGTCTTGAAATCACCGATCGGATAGAACTCGTCACTGCTGGACCAAAATCAATTCAGGAAGCGGTAAGGGATTACGAGGAGTTCATCAGTAGGGAGACGCTCGCTGTTCGAGTGGAGATTCGTGATACTATGGCTGAAGGGGACCGAGACCATGTTCGTTCTGTCGATGTTGATGGGCTTGAAGCCTGGATTGGTTTGACAGCCAAGGGATAACGAGGAGCCTGACCCGGGTCACGCTATGGAGAGACACACGCTGAGATCGAGGCCGGGAGAAGAAGAGCAGCGTCTCGATCGGTTTGTTTCGGATCGGTTGGAGTTGTCTCGGGCTCGAGTGCAAAAGCTCCTTGCTCAGGGACGAGTCACTCTAGACGGTCGGAAAGCGAGGAAGTCCCAGGTAGTGTTACCGGGAAGTATTGTCGAGGTGGAAGTACCGAAACCCGAGGCGGTAGATACCGTAGCCGAGGACCTGCCCATTAAGATCGTATACGAGGACAAGGATCTTCTAGTGGTGGACAAGGCTGCAGGTATGGTGGTCCACCCAGCACCGGGACATCGTTCGGGGACGCTAGTTAATGCATTGCTCTGGCACTTTCCTGACATCGAAGGCGTGGGGGGGAGAGCGCGCCCAGGAATTGTCCACCGTCTTGATCGGGATACTTCAGGTCTCCTTGTTGTGGCTAAGACTGATTCGAGCCACAGAGCTCTTTCCGAGGCCATCAGAAGCCGACGAATGAAACGCTTTTATCTCGCCTTGGCGTGGGGCCATCTGAGCGACTCACCGCTGGTGGTAGATGCTTCGATAGGTCGGGACCCGAGAGACAGAAAGCGGATGGCTATATTGGAGGATGGAAAGGAATCCACGACGCGATTTGAAGTACGCGAGAGATGGCTTCGTGCTGATCTCCTCCATGTGGCGCTTAAGACAGGGAGGACACATCAGATCCGTGTGCATCTTGAGCACGTGGGCCATCCGGTAGTGGGGGATGCTACCTATGGGGTGGGATGGGAGAGAGGGCTCGGTGGACCAACCAGAAGGTGGGTCGATGAACTTGCACGAAGAATTGGTAGGCAATTTCTCCATGCAGCGGAACTCAGATTCCAACACCCCACTACCGGAGAGGAGATGAGCTTCGGGTCAAAACTTCCTGAGGATCTGGCCACGATTGCTGAGTGGGCTAGGTCAGAGTGAATGTCGGCTGTCGCGGTCACCCTGGTGATCCGATGGGCATACTGACTTTGATGAAGACCCTGTTCTTGGGGATCGTCACCGCTAACGCTGCTTCGGGACAGAATGTGTCTTTCCCTCCAGTGCCTGACTCTATGGACGGTCAGGCCTATGTAGTCACGTCTTCGAAGCGAGCGCTGATTCACCACATAGAAGCGGATGAGCGGATCGCTGCGCGTGTTGGTGAACTGATCGATGCATTCGAGCCACTCCCAGGTCTTCCGGCAAATGCACCAAAGGGTGTGCACGTCGTGCTTGCACACTCATCCGCAGCTTTCGACCAAATAACAGGTGGGGTTGTACCTGAGTGGCGTGCAGGAGTGGCCATCCCAGCATGGAATACCTTGGTCATGCCCACTGGGGAAGGAGTTCGGGTCGTCGATGGGGAGGGATTACTTACTCTACGCCACGAGTGGGCTCATCTCGGTCTTGCCGACTACTTGGGTGATCTTCGAATCCCGAGGTGGTTCAACGAAGGATATGCCCAGTGGGCTTCAGGGGGCTTCGACGTCGGGGGTGCATGGAGATTACGCATCTTGATCGCACTCGGCCGAGCGCCTGAGATGAAGACTTTGACACTTCGCTGGCCGGTTGACCGTGAAGAAGCGAGGACGGCTTATTTGCTGGCTGCTAGTGCAGTCACTTATGTACTTGAAACAGGTGGCGAATCGGGGCTTAGGACTTTTCTGGATCGTTGGTTAAGTGATCGATCGTTCGAAAGTGCTTTCCGTGAAACGTTCGGCGTGACTGTTGGACAGTTCGAGGAAGACTGGAAAAGACACGTCCGGGAGACATATGGATGGCTTTTCCTATTGAGTCACTCGGCCATTTTCTGGTTTCTTTTATCGCTAGTCCTGCTATTTATGATCCGAGGTCGTCAGAGTCAGAATCTCGAGAAACTGGCTAGGCTGAGAGCCGTTGAAATCCCAGATGCACCGGCGTGGTGGGATCTCGATTCCTCTGATCAGGTAGGAAAGGAATCATGACTAAACACACGTATGCTCGGATCATGGTCGTTGACGACGACAAGGATGGACTAGAAGTCCTAAAGACTCGTCTAATCCATGCTGGATATGAAGTTGAGACTGCGGAGAGTGCGGAACAAGCACTGGCTCGTGTCGCTGCATTTGATCCGGGAATGATCGTAACTGATGTGCGTATGTCCGGGATGACGGGGTTGGAACTCCTAGACAAGATCCGCACTTCAACTGATAGCGTAGAGGTCGTGGTCATGACGGCCCATGATGACATGGAGACGGCGGTATCGGCGATGAGGTCCGGTGCGTTTGACTTCTTGGTTAAACCTGTGGATCCCAAAGCACTGCAGTCACTGGCTGACCGCTGTTTTAGGGAACGTGAGCTTTTGGGCTCGACGACAGAAGCTGAGGAAGCACTGGCGCTTCCGAGGGGACGTCTGATTGGTGCTGATCCCCGCATGATCGATATCTACAAGACGATTGGTGTGCTCGCAGCGAATCGTGCCACCGTGCTGATCCGTGGAGAGACTGGCACAGGCAAGGAGGTCATTGCTAGAGGCATCCACGATAACTCTGACGTTTCAAGTGAACCTTTCATAGCGGTCAATTGCACGGCCCTGACGGACTCTCTCCTTGAATCAGAATTGTTCGGTCACGTGAAAGGTGCTTTCACTGGTGCTACAGGATCGAGGAAAGGCTACTTCGAGCTTGCGGGTAAAGGGACGATTTTCTTGGACGAGATTGGAGATACCAGCCCCGACTTTCAGACTAAGCTCCTCAGGGTGCTGCAGGAGCGTCAATTTTATCCAGTGGGTGGAGAGGAGCCACGGTCTACAATGGCTCGAGTCATCGGTGCCACGCATCGTCCCATCGAAAACTTGATCAAGGAGGGACGCTTCAGGGAGGATCTCTACTTCAGGCTCAAAGTGGTCGAGATCGATGTGCCCCCTCTGCGAGAGCGCCCCGGTGACATTCAGCTGATCGCGACTGCCCTCTTAGGCAAGATTCGGGAGGAGACAGGAAGAGATGTCCGAAGGATCTCGGATGAGGCTTTGTTGAGACTTCAACATCACCCTTGGCCCGGCAATGTTCGAGAGCTTGAGAATGCCCTTATGCGGGGGGCGATCGTTGCACGAGGTACCGTAATAGGAGCTGACCACCTGATTCTCGAGAGTCATGATACTGATGGTGAAGATGTCACGCTGAAGGCTGCCATACGCCTCCATGTGCATAGGGTCCTTGATCGTGTCGGCGGCGACCGAGAGTCTGCGGCTGAGCTCTTGGGGATCCCTATCAAAGAACTAAATCACCACCTAGGAGATTGACCCCTTCAACACACCTATCTAGGATCTTGGTATGTCGAGGAATAAAACAAAAGGCACCTCTACCAATTTGCGTTTCACCAAGGTAAACGCAGCCCTTGGAGTGGGAGGGATTGCCGTTCTGACTGTGGGCTACTGGCTTTTGGCACAGGGTTCGATCACAGCCGCACCGGTGATGCTAGTGCTAGGGTATGTAGTGCTCCTGCCGATGGCGATTATCCGCTGATGGCAAGAGTGTCTCTTTCTAGTCCGACTGCTTCTGCTATCGGGCCATACTCTCATGCAATTGACGACGGTACGCATGTTTTTTGTTCTGGTCAGACACCAATTGATCCAGACACCGGAAGACTTCGAGAGGGAGGAGTGGGGGATCAGACGCATCAGTGCTTTGATAATCTCTTTGCAATTTTGGCTGATGGTGGGCTGGGGCCAGGGGATGTAGTTAAAGTCAACGTTTACCTCACGGATATGAACGATTTCTCAGCTATGAACGAAGCGTATGCCACTCGCTTCGAGGCCCCGCCGCCAGCACGTACTACGGTTGGTGTCGCAGCTCTACCCATGAATGCTTGTGTAGAGATAGAGCTGGTAGCGAAAAGGCCGTAGCTCAGATCTAAGATTGGTTTTTCTGTGAGTGACGTGGGTGTGTGGTTCACGTCGCATACTATGGTGGTAGTTAGCTGACGAGTTGGTTCTGCACTTGGGTAGCTATCTCTTTTCCGATAACGAGCGCGGCGGTTGCGGCTGGCGAGGGAGCGTTAATAACGTGAACCGCTCCCGGGCTTTGGGACCAAACGAAGTCATTAATCAGTTCACCTCTTGCGTCCATGGCCTGGGCCCGGACTCCTGAACCGGAAGGTACGAGGTCATGGTGGGATACTTCTGGTACGAGTCGCTGCAGCGCGGTTACGAAACGCCGGCGATCGAAAGATTGGCCTAGCTCACGGGCCACCATATGCGGGTACTTGGCCACGAAGTACCAGAGCCCCGGGAAAGTCAGCGCACTGCTCAAGTCCAAAAGGTTGATTGTTGCTAGGTCGTAGCCTTCTCGCGCGAAGGCTAGAACCGCGTTTGGTCCTGCATCAATGCCACCGCCTGTGCGACGTGTAAAGTGCACACCGAGAAAGGGGAATCCGGGTTCGGGCAGGGGATAGATTAGGTGTCGAACTAAGTGCTCGCGCTCTGGGCTAAGCCGGTGGTACTCGCCACGGAATGGAACGATGCGGCATCCAGGATTACCTCCGGCCATGGTGACGATCCGGTCCGAGTGCAGGCCGGCGCAATTCACTATCATACGGCTTTCAAAGACCCCCGAAGTGGTGGTGATCCTCCATAGACCGGATCGCCTTTCTAGGAGCCTCACTTCTGCTCCAGTTACGATGTCTGCTCCCGCCTCTATAAGCAGTATTTCGAGCGTGGCGCATACTCGCCCGTAATCTGCGATCCCTTCTTCTGGAACCAGAATCGCCGACTTGGCGTTCACGTGGGGTTCGATTTCCTTCGCCTCGGCCCCAGAAAGTCGTCTCAACCCTTGAAGGCCGTTGGCGACACCTCTGTTGAATATCTCTTCTAGGAGTGGCAACTCGGCTCGGTTGCTGGCTACGACCAGTTTACCGCAAATCTCGTGTTCGATGTTGTGCTCTGCGCAGAAGGAGGTCATTTCGCGAATGCCTTCTCGAGCCAAGCGGGCTTTTGACGAGCCCGGCATGTATTGTAGGCCAGCGTGGAGCACTCCGCTGTTGTGTGTGCTTTGGTGTTGAGCGAGCCCTGACTCTTTCTCTAACACTCGCACACTGATGTTTTCTTCTCGGAGGAGTGCGCGTGCCGCCGAGAGGCCGATGATGCCTCCACCGATGATTGTAACGTCCGTCATTTAATTGCACTCAGGGAGCGTGAACGAAACACTGTACACAGATAATGTTCAGCGGTTGCAGAATGCTGGGTTGGTCCCATGTTTGCCGGATAGAATGTCTCAAGAGAGCCCGAGTACGACATGAAGCCATCATCCTTCATAGCATTTGCGTTTGTCTTGGCCGGATGCAGTGGCACCGTGGAAGTCGACTTCCAGGTAACTGTTCAGTCTGTGGATACGATAGTAGCGCAAGCCAGTACTCAGGTTATTTGCGATGTGGTCGTCACAGCTACTGCGGTCGGTGACGATGGTCAATTCGGTCGTTTTGGAGAGGCCGATTTCACATTCCGCAGTCTGGCTAGCGGTGAGGTCCTCGGAAGCGAGTCCGTGAGCTCCGCGGTGATGTCAACGGAGTTCAGGTCTCAGGTGGTCGAGTCTGGATCGTCTATCAATTCTCAACCAATACAACGGCTCGCCGAAGAGGGCTTCTATTGGGACTTTATCTTTTACTATCGTAATCCGGCAGGGTCGCGATCTTTCAGTGAGACAAGTGTTCGCTGCGGCTAACCTCCGTGAATTAGCTGATCAATCGCCTGGACACATCCTTAAGGATGAAGAGCCCGTCACCAGTTCCGGTAACGGCGATCATGCCGCTTTCAAAGAACGGATAGTTGCTCCAGGAAGCTCCGCCTTGGTAGGGCGATGTGTCGAAGTATCCGATCTCTACAGGACGTTCTGGTTGTGAGATATCTATGACTCGAAAACCGGCGTCGTAGTTCGACTTATACATAATGTCTCCTACGATGTAGAGGTTATGGTCCGTGGCCGTTGTTTCGGCGATGTACTCGTAAACAAGAATTGGGTCGTCGAGGTCTTGGACATCCCATACGAGTGTGCGGGTTCCTTCAACGAGCCCACTCGGTTCGTCTCCTTCGTCGTTCATGTAGAAGTACCGATGATCCTCTGTAAGCCATCCTTGGTGTGCGTACGCAACATTTGGATAAGTCGCGCTAGCCAGTGTTCTGGGTGCGCTCTTGTCCGTCATGTCTGAGATGCTTAGTGCTGTTTCGTTTGATCCCAAGCAGATCTCTTTTCCGCTATGCTCAGAATCTGGGCCATGGTAGATCACGCACTGGGCATCGTGTGAATAGCCTGTAAGGCGTCGGCCTGTGTTCGTATCTGCGTAACAACCATCGAAAATTGGGTGTGCCGGGTCCTCGAGGTTTAGCATGTGGAATCCGCCTCCGCAGGTCTCGCCACCACCGCTGTTCCCTACGGTGTACGCGAACCCGGTATCCTCGTTGATCACAATATTATGTGAGCTGTGAATACCGTCGTAGTGAAAAGTCTCCTCGAAGGTGATCGGGTCTCCTTGGAATCTACGGAGCTCTCGTAGGTCGAACACCTGAACCCCATGGGCCCCGGCTCCATCAGCTACGATGTATACATGATCGCTGTACACTTTCATGTCTCTCCAGATGGCACTTCTCGAGCCGGGGGTCTTGGGTAGATCTCCTACATAGACCGGGCTTGAAGCATCACTTAGGTCAACGAATGAGGTCCCGTTGGTTCGTCCAACGATCGCGTACTCAATTCCACTTTCGGGGTCTGTCCATCCCCAGATGTCGTTGACACGAGTACCGCGCACTCCACCGATTTCGTTGATCGGCATGAAGGAGACGATGTTGACACTCTCGCAATCAAACACATCGGCTCTTCCTTCAGCACACTCAATCTCTTCACCCGTAATCGAAGGAAATCCACGTGCGTCGTTTATAACGGTCGCTTGCTCGCTCCACTCCGAGTAGATCACGGCAGCACCAGCACGCTCGTCAACGCCTACCGCGCCGACCGCGCTGAGGCCGTGAGCTGCTACCACAGAACCACCTAGCCCCGCGCCTTCACCAGCTGTCTCGCTCTCTAGAATGCTAACTTGTGTCATATCCTGACCTAAGCGATAAAGGGCACCTCCTCCTCCGTTCGCACCGGGTGCGCCGATTAGAAGACCTTCCTCTGTGTGCGCGATCGATGCACCGAATTGACTATTAGGAGCTGCGATGATCGGTCGGAGTGGCGCAACTTCTGTCCAGATTCCTTCATCCAATTCAAACACGAAGACAGCACC
>MDTE01077330.1_pt1 | contig 17720 bp, 17 predicted proteins | sample 811231 | NCBI WGS metagenome assembly MDTE01 (sample SAMN05326651, study PRJNA326480) | marine metagenome | isolation source: seawater | place: Indian Ocean: Red Sea | collected 2010 | reverse complement strand
ATTAGTATGACAATAAAAATATCCACCCCAAGAATTGACTGAATAAATTACACCTTTTTTTCTTTTTTTAATTAATTTTGGCTTTGGATTTTTTTCTGTTACCTCAAAATAGTATTGTTCGGATGTATTATGATCAGATGTTGTTATAAAAAAATATTTTTCATCTGAACTTAAACTTATACCTACGGTAAATGCCTCACTTTTCTCCTCAAAAATAAGGGCATCATCTTTGACTGGTGATCCAATTTTGTGTCTAAATATTTTTCTTGGTCTATGAAATTCATCGAGCTTTGAATAAAAAAAATATTGGTCGTTTAAACTAAAAGTAACACTTCCACTTGTATCTTCTATTTTCTCGGTGACTAATTTTCCTGAGGTAATATTTCTTATGTAAATTGTGAAATATTCAGATCCTTTTAAATCTAGAGAATATCCTAGATATTTATCATTGTTGCTGACCTCTAAATCCCCAACTCCAAAGTATTCAACGTTAAGTTTTTCTTTTTCTTTATCTCCATTCCAAATTTCCTCAACTTTATCAGAATTAATTTTTTTTCGAAGTTTTATAGAGTAATTTCCTTTGGCAGTAGTTTTTGTCCAGTAATCATATGTGCGATCCCTGTAGGGAAGAGATTCATCATCCAATTTTATTCTTCCTTTAATTTCATTAAATAATTTTTTTTGTATTTCTTTGGTGTCTTTTAAGTTATGTTCAGTATATTGATTTTCTTGCTCAAGGTATTTTCTTACTTCTGGGTTTAGTTTTTGATTGTCTTTTAAAACCTCCAAGATATCTTTTTGATGTATCCAGCTATAATTATCCTCCCAAGTGACATTGTGGCAAGATTTTAATTCCGGTTTTTTTGTTAATTGTGGTAATTTCATTCTTCAAGGAAATATATGAATATAATTATTTATACACTAGTCATTTTAACTATTTTTTATTTATTATTAAAAAAATTTACCACTGTTTCTTCAAAGAAAATTTCAAAAAGTGTTAGAATTGTGCTTATAATAGGCTTATTTTTACTTGCCATATTATTTGCGGTCGGAGGTCGTTACTTGCTTACACTCCCATTGACTATAGCAAGTTTAGCATTACTGAAGTTAAAGGGTCTATCAATTTTTCAATTGATTTCATTATTTAGATTAATTCAAACTTTAAGGAACTCAGGACGATTTTCATTTAATAATATGAAGGCTAATAATCGATCCAGCTTAACAATTGATGAAGCGTATAAAATTCTTAATTTAGATAGAACTAAAAAAGTCACTAAAGAGGAAGTAAAAAAAGCTTACACTAAAATTCAAAAAAAAATACATCCTGATGTTTCACCAGAAACTTCAAGGCTATCAGCAATTGTTAATGAGGCTAAAGAGCTAGTTTTAAACGATATATCTTAATTCAAAATTTTAACTAATTTTTCATATATCTTATCTGGATTAATTCTATCTTTACCTAATGTATTATGCTCAACATCAGTTTCACCATCTGGAATTATCGGATACATTCTTGAACTATATGATCCATAAATTAAAGGTGTATCAGCCATTAAAGTAATTGTTTTAATTCCCAATGCAGCAGATAGATGGCTAAAGCTCGTATCATTACATACAGCCACATTACAATTTTTTATAATTGGTAATGTATTTTTAATACTTAAGTTATCTAACGAAGTACAAAGGTATCCTAAATTAGATTTAATTATCTCGTTTAAAATTTTTTGCTCATCTTCATTTTTACCTGTAGCTAAAAAAAATTTACAATTTCTGGTTTTAATTATTTTTTCCATGAGTTTAATAAATATTTTTGCTGGGATTCTTTTTGTAGGCCCAGAACCTCCAATACCTAAAAGTATGTTTGTAACTTTTTTATTGATATTGAATTTTAAAATATATTCTTCAACATCACTTTTATTAATTTCGATACAAGGATCTTTAAAGATTTCTGTATTAATTGAGTCTTTCAAAAAAGTTTTCGCAGAATCTATTATGTGCAATTTATCTTTTTTAAAAAGTGGGTATTGAAATATCTCTTTAATTCCAGCTAACTTTGCGATTAAATAAAATCTTAAAGATGAATTAAATATAAAGATTTTGTCGAAATTTTTATTTTTTAAGTTTTTAATTAAATTAATTGTACCTAGTAATCCATCATGACTACCATTTGATTGATTATTTCTGTCTAATATATGTATTTTATTTATATATTTTGTATCAGCTAAAAATTGTTCTGCTTTTGAATTTTCACGTACTAATATATCTACAGGTACAGAAAATCTTTTACTAATTGCCTCAATATAAGGCAAAAAAATTATAGTATCGCCAATACCTATCCTATTTTGAACTGCTAATATTTTCATATGGTATTTATAAACTTTACTAAGTATATTTTTTATATAAATTTTTATTATGACAAAATTAAGTGGAATTTATGCAGCCTCAATGTCAGTTATTAATTCTGATTTGAGCCTAAACGTTGAAAAAACAATAGTTCATGCAGAAAAATTGATAGATCAAGGATGCCATGGAACTGCAATATTCGGGAGTACCGGACAAGCTCAGTTAATACCAATAGCTGAAAAAATAAAATTATTAAACAGTTTATCAGATAATAAATATAAAAATAAATATTTGATAGGAACTGGTTTAAATTCTTTAAACGAAACAATTAACTTTCTTAAAATTTCAGCTTCTTTAAACTTTAAACAATTTTTAATTATGCCTCCAGCTTATTATAAATATGGGGATAAGGATGTTGTAAATTTTTATACAAAAATTGTAGAGTCAGCACCAGATTCTAAAATTGTACTTTATAACTTTGAAAAGCTGTGTGGTTATAAGTTTAGTCTTGAATGTATTGAGGAATTAGTAAAAAGATTTCCAAATAATATAATTGGAGTTAAAGATAGTTCGTATAATCTATTTGAAAAATTAAAAATTGATAATTTTTCCATCATGCCAGGCTCAGAATCAAAATTATTAAGAGGTTTAGAAATTGGTTGTGATGGAATTATTACCGCAACATGCAATGTGACCGCACAACTTGCACGAAGAGTTTATGATGATTTTTTTTCTGGTAAAACTCAAAATTATAATCAAAAATTAATAGATGTGAGAAGTGAATTTGAAAAATATAACTTAATCTCAGCTCTTCATACTTTTAAATCTGATCAGGATGAAATCTATCGTAATATTCTTCCACCACTAGGAATTTTAAATGACAATGATCAAAAAAGTTTAATGAAAAATTTAAAAAAACTTGATTTTCAAATAAATTCAAAATTGGCTGCCTGATATGCAACTAGCAAGATTTCTTAATAAAATTTTTAAAAAAGGCGGCTTCATATTAATTGATGCAAATTCTAAAGAATATATAATTGGTAATCCTAAAAACAATCCAATTAAGTTAAAAATTTTAAATAAAAACCTTCACTATAAATTGCTATTTCATCCTGATTTATATTTTGGGGAAGCTTATACTGATGGAGAAATTATAATTGAGAATGGATCTTTAACAGAATTTTTAGATTTGACATTGATGAATGTTGGCAGAGGAGAATTAAATGTTTTTAGTTATTTATTAAATAGATTAAGAGGTTCGTTTAGATATTTAACAAATTTTAATTTTATAAAGAAATCAAAAATGAATGTATCTCATCATTACGATATTAAAGATGATTTATATGATCTTTTTTTAGATCCAAAAAGACAATATTCTTGTGCATATTTTAAAAATGAAAATGATAGTTTAGAAGTTGCTCAAAATAATAAGATTCAGCACATTATAAAAAAGTTAAATATTAAACCTAACCAAAAAGTTTTAGATATTGGTTGTGGCTGGGGATCTCTAGCAATTGATATAGCAAAAAGTGCAGGGTGTGAGGTAACTGGTATAACATTATCTCAAAATCAATTAGATTATTGCAATCAGAAAATAAAAGAACTGAATTTAGAAAATCAGGTTAAATTTAAATTAATGGATTATAGAGAGTTGAGAGAACAATTTGATAGAATTGTTAGTGTAGGTATGTTTGAACATGTAGGGAGGAAATTTTATAAAAAGTTTTTTAATCAAATACACAAACTGCTAAAAGATGATGGTGTCTCATTAATCCATACGATTGGATCAGTTAATCCTCCTAGAGACCCTCATCCATGGATTACTAAATATATATTTCCTGGCGGTTATACACCTAGCTTAAGTGAGGTAACAACTCCAATAGAAAATGCAGGTCTAATAGTGACCGACATAGAGGTTTTGAGACTACATTACTCTCATACACTAAGAAATTGGAAAGAAAATTGTATAAATAATAAAGAAAAAATTATTAGTATGTTTGATGAAAGATTTTTTAGAATGTGGGAATTTTATCTTGCTGGATGTGAAATGGCTTTTAAATGGGGTGATCAAGTTGTTTATCAATTTCAGCTTGCAAAGAATTATAAATCAACGCCTGTCACAAGAGACTATATTTATCAATAAATAATTGATAAATATTATAATCCATCTAAATGAAAAAAAGAAAAAAAAAATCATCAAGTAATACATTTAAAAAAAAGAATAAAAATAAAAATAAAATAGTTAAAAAAATCAAAAAAAAAACTAAGGAAGTCTACAAGGCTAAAACAAGAGAAAAATTTAAAAAAAAGGTAAAAAAAATCTACCAAAAGCAGAAAATTAAAAAATTTGAAAAAGAAGATCTAATATCGAAATTGGTTAAATTTCAATTATCAATCAAACCAAACTTCAGTTTTAAATTAAGTTTGAATATTGAAAAATATATTCAGTCTTTTTTTGATAAAATTTCCGAAACTATTTCACGATATCAAATTTTAAAAAAGGATCAAAAAAGAAAATTAGAGTTAGAAAAAATTGAAAAAGAGAGATAGGAAAAAATAAAATTCCAGAAAGAGAAAGAGGAGGAAGAAAAGCTAAAGATTAAATTAAAAGAACAAACACTTAAAGAGGAAGTTAGATTAGAAAAACAAAGAAATAGAGATATCAAACTCTTTTTAAAAAGAGAACAAGCTTTAATTAGAATTGAACAAGCAGAAAAACAAAAACAATTTTTACAACAACTAAAATTAGATAGACAAATTGAAAAATTTAGAATCAGAGAAGTAAAAGAACTCGAGAAATTAGAAAAATTATCTTTAAAAGAAAAAAGAGAAGACTATGCAGGATTACAGGAAAGAATAGAAAAGTTAAAAGAAAAATATCGAATTATAAGAGATCAAAAAATTAAAGAAAGAGTTGAGGCTTTAGGTGTAAAAATTCAAGGAGATGAAGATAGAGAAACATTATTACGAAAAGAGAAAGAATATACAATCGCAAGGCAAAAAATTGAATTTGCTTTAGAAAGTTTTTATAGAAGCGCCAGTAGTTTAGTATTTCAATTAAATAAAAGACATATAACGCGTCATATGTCTATTTTACGCTGCATTGATAGGAGATTCGAAACAGGTGAAATTTTTATTAAATGGGATGAGGCTAGTGATGAAGAATGGTTATTATTAATTTATATAAAAAATAATTCTCCCGACGAAGGTATAATAATTGAAGATAAGACAAACTTAGAAAAAAATTTTTCACATGAATTCAAAAATAATGAAATTTTTAAAGCTTCAGACACAATGGTTGATGCCTTAACTCAATTAATTTCTAGGAAAAGAGAAAAAAATACTAACTAATTTTTATTATTAATTGTAAGATTAACCATGTTTTTCGGAACGATATTTCTTTTAATAATGTATTTGATTCTGAAATATATTTTAGCATGGATAACATATGTGAATAGTTTAGACTCAAGATTAGGTGATAGTACTTGGAGATGGACATATGATTATCAAGTAGAGGGAGAAAGAGATTATTCGGATTTAGATGATAAAGATTTCGTCAGATTAAGAAGAAAGAAAAACAAATTAGTCACGATAATGTATTCAGTTTTCTTAATTATGTTTGTATTATTTATGTCTTGGTTGAGTAAATTTTTGATATTTATTTTTAATTAGTTTTTTATTTGCTTTTTATTTTTTAAATAAAGAAAGAAAGCAATTATTTCATAAATTACTGAAAAAATTTGAAAAATAACTGGCAAACTAAAAATAGAGTATAAAATTCTATATTTTGGAATATTCTTCCAAACTAATAAAAAAGCTTTAGCGCCACTAAATATTTTACCATTTTTTTCTACATGTAATCTTCTAAGAAGTTCTCTATTATTTTTATTAGTTTCAATACTTGCATTTTCGTTGTTTGTAATATCAATCCAATTTATTTGATTAATTTTTTCTTTTTTATAAAGATCAATTTCTGCTTTACAGATTTTACATGAATTATTGAAATAAACTTTCATAGTTATATTTTTTTTATCTATAAATCAGTCATATGTACATGTGTAAAATACCTCAGTTGAAAATTTTCTTAAACCAACTATGTATTGGATATGTCAAATTTTTTTGAAAAATCTGATCTATCAAGAAATCAGACTGAAAATATTGTTTCCGATACTTTATCACAATGTGATGATGGAGAATTATATTTAGAAAATTCGAAATCAGAGTCAATTTTATTGGATGATAACAAAATTAAAAATTCAAGTTATAATTCAGATTTAGGATTTGGATTAAGAGCAATCTCAGATGAAATTGTTGCTTATTCTCATTCAAATGAAATATCTAAAAATTCATTAATTAAATCGTCGGAAAATTTAAAAGCAACTTTAAGATCTGCTAGAGGATCATATAACCATTCTATTCCTAAATCTAATAAAAGGTACTATGGAAATATTAATCCGATTGAACAAAAAACATTAAATGAAAAGATAAAAATACTAAATGATGTCAATAACTACATTCGTTCAAAAAATAATAGTGTAAGACAAGTGACTGCTAATTTTTTAGGAGAGCTAAAGTCTATAGAAATAATCAGATTAGGCGGTGAACAATTATCAGATATACGACCTTTAGTGAGATTTAACGTATCGGTGATGCTTGAAAAAAAAGGGAGAAAAGAAACAGGTGTATATGGAATAGGAGGAAGACAATCTTATGAAACATATCTAAAAGATGATAATTGGAAAAATGTTTGTGATGAAGCTCTAAGAATTGCTACTGTTAATTTGGAAAGTAAACCAGCACCAGCAGGTGAAATGAAAGTTGTTCTTGGACCAGGCTGGCCAGCAATATTAATTCATGAAGCAGTTGGTCATGGTTTAGAGGGTGACTTTAATAGGAAAAAAACTTCTGCATTTCATAATTTAATGGGTCAAAAAGTTGCGAGTGAAGGAGTTACAATAGTTGATGATGGAACTTTAGATAATAGAAGAGGAAGTCTCTCGATTGATGATGAGGGCACTCCTACTGAAAAAACAGTATTGATTGAAAATGGAATTTTGAAAAATTTTATGCAGGACAGATTAAATGCACGTTTAATGAAAACTAGATCAACTGGTAGTGGTAGAAGAGAAAGTTTCAGACACGTTGTCTTACCAAGAATGAGAAATACCATGATGTTGAGTGGGAAACAGACTCAAGATGAGATGATTAAATCAGTAGATAAAGGTATTTTTGCGGTTAGTTTTGGCGGTGGGCAAGTTGATATAACTTCTGGAAAATTTGTGTTTAATTGTACTGAGGCTTATGAAATCATCAATGGCAAGATTGGATCACCTATCAAAGGAGCGACTCTGATCGGTGATGGTCCGTCAATTTTAAAAGAAGTTTCAATGATTGGTAACGATATGATGTTAGATCCTGGTATTGGCACATGTGGAAAAGCTGGACAAGGTGTTCCTGTCGGAGTTGCCCAGCCCTCAATATTAATAGATAAAATGACTGTTGGTGGCACAAAACTATAAATGGTTAAAGATCAAGAATATCTTCAAAAAAAAGCTTCTTATTGTTTAGATCTTGCAAAAAAACTAGGAGCTTCTGATGCAAGTGTAAATGTAGGTAGTTCAATTTCAGAAACTGTAAACTTTAGAAATAACAAATTAGAGGAATCTAACAGATCAGACAACCTTGGTGTAGACATTACAACTTATATTGGAAAAAAAAAATCATCTATTTCTTCATCAAATTTATTAGAGGAGAACTTGGATTTATTGATTGAGAAATGTGTTGAAACTACAAAAAATACTCCAGAGGATGAATTTAATGCACTTCCTGATGAAGATTTACTTGCCAAAGAAGTCAAAGAGTTAGATTTATATGATGAGTCTCATATAGAAAATGATGATAAGATTAAATATTTATCAAGATTAGAAGCCTCAGCGTCTAGTAACAATAAAATAGTAAATACCGAGTCTAGTTTTACAGAAGATAAGTCAAATTTTATTTTAGCTAATAGTTATGGCTTTTGTAAAGGTTTTAAAACTTCTTCATTCGTTGTATCTAGTGTTGCTGTTGCTAAAGATGATAAAAGCATGGAGAGAGATTATGAATACACTCTAAAATGTCATCTCGATGATATAAAGAGTCCAGAAGAATTGGGTAAATCAGCCGCTGAGCGTACAATTAAAAAATTGAGCCCAAAAAAAATTGGTAGTGAAAAAATTGCCATAATTTTTGATAAAAGAATTGCAAAAGGAATATTAAGTATTTTTTCAAGTGCAATATCTTCTTCATCTATTTCAAGAGGAACATCATTTTTAAAAGATAAAATTGATCAAAAAATATTTTCTGACTCAATTAATATTTTTGATAAACCTGATATTATCAAAGGCTTAGGTTCACAAAGTTTTGATGCTGAGGGAGTAAAAACAGATACTTTGAAATTAGTGGATAATGGAATTTTAAAACATTATTTAGTAGATAGTTATAATGGAAAAAAATTAAATCTTAAATCTAATGGAAGATGTGGAGGCACTAGTAACCTTTATTTTGAAAATGCCAAAGTTTCTTACAATGACCTTTTAAGTTCTAGCTCAAAATGTCTTTACATTACTGAAACCATTGGTCACGGAACCAACATAATAACGGGAGATTATTCTGTTGGAGCAACTGGTTTTTTTGTAGAAAATGGTGAATTTAAATATCCAATTAATGAAATTACAATTGCTGGAAATTTGAAAGAAATGTTTAAAAATATATCTTTAGCTAATGACTTAGAATTTGAATATTCAACAAATTCTCCAACAATGATGATAGAGGGTATGGTTGTTGCTGGAAAATGAATGATTTTTGTATAATTGGCTCAGGAATATCAGGAGCTACTATTGCAAATCTATTAAGTAAAAAACATTCTGTGATTTTATTTGATAAAGCAAGAGGACCAGGAGGTCGTGCTTCTTTTAAAAGGTTAAAAGGTAAAATGGGTTTTGATCATGGAGCTCAATATATTTCACCAAAAACTGAAGAATTTAAAAAATTTACTAAAAAACTAATAAAAAAAAAAATTTTAAAGATATGGAGTGGAAAACATGTTTTTCTTAATTCAAAAAAAAAAGAGGATAAAAAACATCTTAAACTTATAGGTAAAAACGGAAATAATGATATTAGTAAATACTTATTAAAAGAAATAAATTGTAATTATCAAATTGAATTAAAAAAGATAGATTATAAGAATAAATCTTGGCATTTGCTTTTTGATGACGGAAAAACTAGATCTTTTAAAAATTTAATATTAACGTGTCCATTTCCACAATTAAAAAAACTTTCAAGAAAATTAATTACCAATTCTTTTTTGAAAAAATCAATAAAAATGGATGCAAATATTACGACTATGATTGTTATTAAAAAAAACATTAAATCAAAAAGTAGTTACTTATTTGAAGATCCAGTTTTAGGCTGGGCTGGGAATGAAAATTCCAAAAAAAGATTTAAGTCTAAATATGATTTGTGGACACTACAGAGTACATTCAGGTGGGCTAATAAAAAAATAAACGAAAATAAAAGTAATGCGAAAAAAAATTCAAATATCATGATCAATAAATTTTTCAAACTTACGAATATTAAGAAAACAAAGATAATTCATTCTGTTAATCATGGATGGAAATATTCTTCAAATTCAAATTCATTTAGAATTAAAAGTTATTGGGATCCTGTAAAAAAAATAGGCGTATGTGCAGATTGGTTTGTTGGCCCAAGATTCGAGTCAGGCTGGATTAGCGCTATGGATTTATATCAAAAAATAAAAAATTAATTCATTCATAGCTTTTTAATCTATATTCCCAATTTCCCATGTTAGAATAAGCAACTCTTATAATTTTACCTGTTTTATTATCGTACCAAATATCAAAATCTAACTTTTTATCTTTAGGCGTATCGTTATCTTTTGACACTAATTTAAAATGATCAACATTATAAATTTCACCATATTGTTTAATTTTTTCTCTTCCAATAAAGGTTACAACTTGTTCTTTAATACTTCCTGATATAGGGCTTATTTGGCTAGTTGCTTGTAAAATTTTATGGTTCCACCAACTGCCAATCACATTATTTAATGAAGCTTTACCATTATATGATGAGCCATTTACATTGAACTCTTTTTTTTCGACATCAAAAGATAAATTTACAAATTTCTCTTTGTCATTCTGATAAGTTTTCGAATTAAAAGAAATTAATTGGTCGTTAATATATGTTTCTTTAGAATAGCCCTTAACTTTAAATACATTTACTCCTAAAAGTTTTACTTCAAATTCCATTTGATTTGTTACAATTGTTTCATTTCCATTTTTGCTAAAAAAATATAAGTTATATCCAATAACTTTATTATTTCTTAAAACTTCCATTTTTAATTTTTTAATATTACTGTAATGTTCGATATGAGATAAAATTGAATTTTGAGTAAATAGAATAAAAATAATTACAAATATATTAAGTTTAAAAATATTATTCATTGATTTAAATTTGAAATCATTATCATATGTATGCCATTTAGTTTTTCATCATAAACCACTTTATCTTTTTGATTAACTAGAAATTTTTTACATTCATCTTTTCCAAAGTTTGTAAGACATATGAGCCAAGCTTTCTTCTCATTTGACTTAATAAAATCTTGATAATTTAATAGAGATATTCTTTTTTTATTTATATTTAGGTTTTCGATATAATGATTTATTGCACTGAATTCATTTTTCTTTCGTTCAGAGTTAAAATTAAAATCTAAAATATAATTTTGACTTTCACTTAAATCAATAACTTTGAGCATTTTTTGATAATCTGGTTTATAGAGAGTTTTCCCTTTATAAAACTGTTTAAAAGTTTCTTCAGTAAAATGATTTCCAAGATTTAAAAATATGAATAAAAAGATTACTGATAATCTTAAAATTTTTGTTTTAATTTCATAAGTTAAAATAGCTAACAAAATTGTAATAGGTATTAATACAAAGATTATATATCTTGGAAATAATATTGGTTTGAAAATATACCCATAAAGTAAGGGTAAAAAGTAACTTAGGAAAATGACGGAAAATAAAAGATTATAAATTTCATTTTTTTTCAATATGTTTCTAAAATAAATAACACTTAGAATTAATAATGAAAATAAATGGAAAATTCCTAAGGCTCTAGAACCAAAAAACTTTGAAAAATAAAAATTTGTATAAAATTTTAAATCTGGTTGAGTAATCCATGATGGATACGATTCAAGATTTGTAAAAAAAAATAATATATAAATTACAGAAAAGATAAATACAATTTGAAAACTTCTTAGCAAAGTTTTATTTTTTCTTTTATTTAAAAAATTTAAAAATATAAAAAATCCGAAAGAGAAAAATATAATCAGAGTAAAAGGGTGAGACATGATCATAAGGATTTGAAAAATTACGAATAAAAACAATTTTAAATAATCAATTTTTTGAAGATTCTTTAAATTTATAATTTTATAAAATAAATATATATTTACTGAACTAAGGAGAAAAATGAATGAGTAAGGCCTCATTTCTTGTGAATATTTTATCAAAAAAATATTAGACACTAGAAGGAATGCAGCTAATAGATATGAATTATTTTTAGCTATATTTTTTACTGTTAAGACAATAAAAAATATTCCCAATAAATTAAATATTACTGATAAAATTCTACCATAAAAACTATCATAAGAAAAAAAAATAAAATTTGTCTTAAGAATTAAATGATAAAAAAATGGAATTTGCTCAATACTATTATGTCTGCTAAAGCTCTCGTAAATTGAAATATTTGGATCTGTAATCCAATAGCTTAATATCTCATCAAACCAAAAACTTTCACTATCAATATTATATATTCTAATGTAATATCCGAATGTTAATAAAAAAATTAATAATATTATTTTTCCTTTTTTATGAGTAAATCTAGTTAGAAAGTTCATCAAAAATAATAAATTATAATTCATTAACACAGTCAAATGTTTTTAAAAATAAAAAATGTTCCTAAAGTTTCATGGAGTTCTAACAAACCTCTTAATTTTAATCCTAAAATCTCTACCTTTTTTTATTTATGTTTTGGATTAACTTTATTTGGTTTAGGTGAAGGCCTCTTAATTGTTTCATTTACAGGTGCTTCACCTTGGAGTGTATTAGCGCAAGGAATTTCATTAAATGTGAACTTATCCGTTGGAACAATTACTTTTTTAATAAGTGTCGGAGTATTGTTTCTCTGGATTTTTTTGAACCAAAAACCTGGTATTGGAACACTATTAAATGCTCTAATTATAGCTGTAATGATTGATCTTTGTATTACATTTATTCCAACACCTTCAAATTATCTTCTTCAAATAATCTTGGCTATTTGTTCAGTTATATTTGTTGGTATAGGCGGTGGAATCTATCTAGTTGCAAATTTAGGTCCAGGTCCAAGAGATGGTTTAATGATTGGTCTTCAACAAATAACAAATTTACCTATCGCTCTTGTAAGAGCATTATTGGAAATATCTGTAGTAACAATTGGTTGGTATTTAGGTGGTATAGTTGGTATCGGAACTTTATTGTTTGCGTTCGGAATTGGGCCTTGTGTTGCTTTAGGATTGTTCTTAGTAAAAAAAATATTTAATTAAGCCGCAGCTCCTGATTTTTCACTTCTTTTTCTTTCATGTGGATCTAAAATTGATTTTCTTAATCTACAAGAAGAAGGAGTAATTTCTAATGCTTCATCAGGATTTAACATACTTAATTGTTCTGCAATAGACATTTTTCTTACTGGAGTTAGCACTACATTCTCATCAGTGCCTTGTGTTCTCATATTGGTTAGTTTTTTTCCTTTCATTACATTAATAATCATATCACCTGGTTTAGGAGATATTCCAACTATCATTCCTGGATATACAGGATCATTATGTTTTACAAACATCTCTCCTCGAGCTTGAAGGTTAAAAATTGCAAAAGCCACAGCTTTACCTTGTTCCATTGCAATTAATGCACCATTTCTTCTGCCTTCCATTTCTCCTTCGTAAGGACCATAACTGTGAAAAATTCTGTTTATAACTCCATTCCCTTTAGTTAGTGTAAGAAATCTACTTGTGTAACCTATTAATCCTCTTGTTGGTGAATGAAAAATAAGTCTCTTTTTATTTTTTCCAGTATCTTTTAAATCTATTAATTTACCTTTTCTTCTATTCATGGAGTCTATAACTTTTGATGAATATTCATCATCTATATCAACTGTAACTTCTTCAATTGGTTCTAGTTTATCTCCATTTTCAGCTTTTTTGAATAATACTTTTGGAGGACTTACAGTCATTTCAAACCCCTCTCTTCTCATTTGAGTAAGTAAAATTTCTAACATTAATTCTCCTCTTCCACTTACTATAAAAGAATCATTTTCATTATTTTCTGAAAAAGTAATACCAACATTATTTTGTGCCTCTTGAAGTAGCCTATTTCTAATTTGTGTGCTTGTTAATTTTTTACCTTCTATACCTGCTAACGGAGATGTGTTGACAGTAATTTTGATAGACATTGTTGGGGGATCAATGGGTGTTGCTGGAATAGGTTCTTCAACTTCTAAATCGCATATTGTATCAGCAACATTAGCTTTTTCTAAACCAGCAATAACAACAATATCGCCAGCTTCACCAACCTCAATAGGTACTTTTTTTGTTCCTTCGTATCTGAATATTTTTGTCAATCTACCTTCATCAACTTTATTTCCATCTAAATCGATTGCTTTGATAGATTGATTAGCTTTTGCAGTACCTTGATTAATTTTCCCAACTAAACTTCTTCCTAAAAAGTTATCTGAGTATAATAATGTTGATAACATCGCGAATGGTTTTGATTTATCTAATTTTTTAGGTTTAACATGATCTATAATTTGATCTAATAAAGGATTTAAATTTTCTTTTGGTCCATCAACTTCCTTATCTGCCCAGCCAGATCTCCCACTTGCATAAATAACTGGAAAGTCTAATTGTTCCTCATTTGCATCTAAACTTACAAATAAGTCAAAAGTTTCATTTAAAACCTCGTTGGCTCTTTGATCAGATTTATCTAATTTATTTATAACCACTATAGGCTTCAGTCCTTGTTTTAGGGCTTTTGCTAAAACAAATTTTGTTTGAGGCATCACTCCTTCAGCAGAGTCAATTAACAATAAAGCGCCGTCAGCCATACTTAAAACTCTCTCAACCTCTGCAGCAAAATCTCTATGACCAGGTGTATCAATAATATTTATTCTAGAATTTTTCCAATATATCGATGCTGGTTTTGCAACAATAGTTATTCCTCTTTCTTTTTCTAATTCGCCTGAGTCCATCAGCCGTTCATTTACTATTTCATTTTCTCTAAAGGACCCACTTTGTTTCATGAGGTTGTCAATTAGAGTTGTCTTACCATGGTCTACGTGAGCAATAATTGTAATGTTTCTTATTTCATGTGTCATAAATTCTGGCCGTTATACATTAATAAAAAACTTTGAAAACTAAAAAAAACTTCAATAAACTTGGATTTAACAACTATTTTTAAACAAATTTCTTATTTTTGTTTTGTTTTTTGATTCTTCTTTTTTCCTTTAAACTATACTTAGGTTTTTTTTTTACACTAGAGTCCTTGAATGATTTTCCACTATATCTTTTTGACATTTATTAAATTTATTATTTAGATTGTTAAATAATTATTTGTTTTAATCTCTAAATTTGATTACATTCATAAAATATAATATGAATATATGCTCATAACAAATGAATAAAATTCAAAAAAAAATTAATAAAGGATTAAGTCTCGTAAATCAAATACAAAAAATTAGAGCAAAGAATAATAAAAATTGGATGGATTTATTAAAGCTATCTCTGAGAATTGATTTTGAATCAACTTCAAAAATTCTTAAAGAAATTTGTAAAGATGATAAAAAAATTTCTAATCTTGCTCGAAAAATTTATAAATTGAATAAATAGAGTGAAAAATAAAGTTTTTTTCATAGCTGAAATTTCATCAAATCATTGTGGTAGTTTTACATTAGCAAAAAAATTAATTAAGTGCGCTTATGTAAATGGTGCTGATGCAGTAAAACTACAAACTTACACTGCGGATACAATGACGATAAAGTCAAATAAGAAATACTTTAAAATTAAAGAGGGTTTATGGAAAGGATTTACTCTTTGGGATTTATATAATAAAGCGCATACACCACTAAAATGGCACAAAAAACTTTTTAAGTATGGACAATCTTTAGGCATTAAAGTATTCAGTACACCTTTTGATGATAGAGCTGTTGATTTTTTAGAAAAATTAAGATGCCCTTTTTATAAAATTGCTTCATTTGAAATGACCGATTTAAACTTGGTTAAAAAGATTTCTAAAACTAAAAAACCTATAATCATATCCACAGGTATGGCAAGTTTAAATGAAATAGATCTTACAATTAAAGTTGCAAAAAAAAATGGAGCAAAAGATATCACTCTTTTGTATTGTGTAAGTAATTATCCATCATCAATTAAAGACTTTAATTTAAATAATATCAGAATTTTAAGAGATAAATTTAAATGTAAAGTAGGAATTTCAGACCATTCAATTGATAATAGAGTTGCGATTGCTGCAATTGCTAACGGAGCAGAAGTTATCGAAAAACATATTGCTTTAGATAATCAAAAAAAAGGCCTCGATATTGATTTCTCTTTAAAGGGCAAAGAGATCAAAAAATTAAGAGATGACATAGATGTTACATTTAATCTCTTAGGAAAAAAAAGTTTTTTTAGAAATAAAAGTGAAAATAAATCTAAAGTTTTTAGAAGGTCAATTTTTGCAATTAAAAATATAAAAAAAGGTGAAAAATTCTCTAAGGATAATATTAGAGTTATTAGACCTGGTTATGGCCTAATGCCTAAATACTTCAATAAAATATTGAACAAAAAGTCTCCAATGAATATTTCTAAAGATGAGCCTTTAAGACGAAGTGTGTTAAAAAATCAATAAAAAAAAAGGTAGAGAGTTATTAATTCTCTACCTTTTTTTAAATACTTTTTAGAAGCAACGGGTTTACATTCCCATACCACCCATTCCTCCCATTCCTCCCATACCACCCATACCTCCAGGCATTCCGGCAGGGGCTGCATCTTTTTCTTCAGGTTTATCAGCTATCATTGCTTCAGTTGTAACCAATAATCCAGATATAGAAGCTGCATCTTGAAGTGCAGTTCTAACAACTTTTACAGGGTCAATAATTCCTTTAGCAAACATGTCACAAAATTCCTCATTTTGTGCATCATATCCCTGAGTTTTTTTATTTTGCTCCAATAACTTACCAACTACTACCGAACCATCTACTCCAGCATTTTTGGTGATTTGCCTTATTGGGGCCTCTAATGCTCTTCTAACTAAATCAACACCAGCTTTTTGATCTTCGCCTTTTGCTTTTACTTTATCAAGCTCTTGAGCAGCATATAATAAGGCACATCCACCACCTGTCACAATACCTTCCTCAACAGCAGCTCTTGTTGCATTAAGTGCATCTTCAACTCTGTCTTTTCTTTCTTTAACCTCAACTTCTGTAGCGCCACCGACTTTAATTACAGCAACACCACCGGCTAGTTTAGCTAATCTTTCTTGAAGTTTTTCTTTATCGTAATCAGAAGTTGTTTCATCAATCTGTTGTTTAATCGATGAACATCTTGCTTCAATATCAGATTTTTTACCACTACCATTTACGATAGTACTATTATCTTTATCTACTTTAACCTTTTTACATGATCCAAGATCATCTAATTTTACGTTTTCAAGTTTAATTCCTAAATCCTCAGAAATTACACTGCCACCTGTCAAAATTGCAATATCTTCAAGCATGGCTTTTCTTCTGTCACCGAAACCTGGAGCTTTTACAGCTACTACTTTTAAACCACCTCTTAATTTATTTACAACTAAAGTTGCTAAAGCTTCACCTTCAACGTCTTCAGATATTATCATTAATGGTCTACCAGCTTGTACCACAGCTTCTAAAAGCGGAACCATTGGTTGAAGATTTGTTAATTTTTTTTCATGTAATAGAATAAAAGGGTTGTCTAACTCAGTAGTCATTTTATCACTATTCGTAATAAAGTATGGTGATAAATATCCTCTATCAAACTGCATACCTTCAACAACATCAAGTTCTGTTTCAATTCCCTTATTTTCCTCAACTGTAATTACACCTTCATTACCAACTTTTTGCATTGCTTTTGAAATCATACTTCCGATTTCTTTATCGCCATTAGCAGAAATTGTTCCAACTTGAGCAATCTCATCACTGTCTTTTACTTTTTTGGCTGAAGAAACTAAGTTTTGTTTTACAACATCTACTGCTGCATCAATACCTCTTTTTACATCCAT
>MDTE01069046.1_pt1 | contig 17720 bp, 17 predicted proteins | sample 811231 | NCBI WGS metagenome assembly MDTE01 (sample SAMN05326651, study PRJNA326480) | marine metagenome | isolation source: seawater | place: Indian Ocean: Red Sea | collected 2010 | reverse complement strand
ATTGGGTTTTAAAATATTTTTTAAGTTTCAAATCCATAAGTTTAAACGTTGATATTTGAAGGGTTTATAAGATACATAAGCACAATTTGCTATTAATAAAAATTATAAAATTATGAAATTCAATTTTTTGAATAAGATATTTGGCTCAACAAATGATAGGAAAATAAATGCTCTTGCTCCAATTGTTGAACAAATAAACTCATTAGAAGAAGATATTGAAAAACTGTCTGATACGCAGTTATTTGATAAAGCATCTAATTTAAAAAAAATTGCTAAGAGTGAAAAAAATACTGAAAAAATTTTACCAGAGGCGTTCGCATTAGTTCGAGAAGCGAGCAAAAGAACAATCGGTCAAAGACATTATGATGTTCAGCTAATGGGTGGAATTGTTCTTCATCAAGGAAAGATTGCAGAAATGAAAACGGGTGAGGGCAAAACTCTAGTGGCCACACTATCTGCTTTTTTAAATGCACTTACTGGACACAGCGTTCACATAATAACTGTAAACGATTATTTAGCAAAAAGAGACGCTGAGTGGATGGGAAAGATTTATAAATTTTTAGGTTTAACTGTTGGTTGCCTGACAAGTGAAACTTCTGATGAGGACAGAAAGAAAATTTATGAGTCTGATATTATATATGGAACTAACAATGAGTTTGCATTTGACTATTTAAGAGACAATATGAAATTGTCTTTAAATGAGATGGTTCAACGAGGCTTTAAGTACTGTATTGTTGATGAAGTTGACAGTATTCTTATTGATGAAGCTAGAACACCTCTAATTATTTCTGGACCAGTAGAGGAGTCTTCTACAGAGTATTTTTTATGTAATAAAATTATTAACGAATTAGATAAACATTTTTATAAAGTTGATGAGAAAGATAAAAATGTAACATTAAATGATCAAGGAATAGACGAGGTAGAAAAAAAACTTAAAGCGATAAATTTATTGAAAGGTGAAAATTTTTATGATCCTAGAAACCTTTCTTTAGTACATCATATAAATCAATCCTTAAGAGCAAATATTATTTTTCATAAAGATAAAGATTACATTGTGAAAGATGATACGATTCAAATAATTGATGAATTCACTGGCCGTGTTCTAGATGGAAGAAGATATTCGGATGGTTTACATCAAGCAATTGAAGCTAAGGAAGGTGTTCCAATACAAAGTGAAAATCAAACTTTTGCATCGACTACTTACCAAAATTATTTCAGATTGTATGAAAAACTATCTGGTATGACTGGCACTGCAATGACTGAAGCCCAGGAGTTTTTTGATATTTATAAACTTGATGTAGTAGATATTCCAACAAACGTAGCTGTGGAACGTAAAGACTTAAATGATCAAATATATAGAACAGAAAAAGAAAAAGTTAATGCGATTATCGAGAGTATAAAAGAAGCAAAAGAAATCGGCCAACCTGTTTTAGTGGGAACTACTAGTATAGAAAAGTCTGAGAAACTTTCTAATTTTTTAGAAAAAAATAATATCTCTCATAATGTTCTTAATGCTAAACACCATGAAAAAGAAGCATCGATTATTGCACAAGCTGGTAGATTTGGAGCAGTTACGATTGCAACCAATATGGCAGGGCGCGGAACAGATATTCAGCTCGGGGGAAATATAGAATTAAGAAAAAAAGAAACAACAAATTTAGAAAGTGAAGTTCAAAATTTTCTAAAAGAAAAAAGTCAAGTAATGGATGCAGGCGGATTACTTGTTATTGGAACAGAAAGACACGAAAGTAGAAGAATAGATAATCAATTAAGAGGTAGATCAGGTCGTCAAGGAGACAAGGGGAAATCAATATTTTATTTAAGTTTAGAAGACGATTTGATGAGGATTTTTGGATCAGAAAGAATTGATACTATTCTTCAAAAACTAGGTTTGAAAGAAGGCGAGAGCATTGACCACCCATGGATCAATAAAGCTCTTGAAAAAGCTCAACAAAAAGTAGAAGGGAGAAACTTTGAGATAAGGAAATCTCTTTTACAATTTGACGACGTTATGAGTGACCAGAGAAAAGTAATTTATGAACAAAGGCTAGAGATTTTAAAAACAGACAATATTTACGATGTAACTAATAACTTCTTCAAAGATGTTTCAGAAGATATTGTTAATTATACTAAATTACCCGAAGAAAATTTAGATAAAAGTATATTAAAATCAAAAATAGAGAGAATTCTAGGACACAAACTCAATGATACAGACATTGAGGTATTCATCAAACTTCAAAGTAAAGATCAAATATCTAAACTGAAGTCAAAATTTGAAGAAAAAAGAAAAAATAGAATTAGTAAAGTTGGAGACGACGTAAACAAAGATATAGAAAAAAAAATATTTTTACAAAATTTAGATTTTGAGTGGAGAAGTCATTTGCAATATTTAGAACAATTACGACAGGTTATTGGTCTTAGAGGTTATGGCCAAAAAAATCCTATAGATGAGTATAAAAGAGAAAGTTTTTCACTGTTTCAAAACTTATTAGAAAAAATCAAGGAAAATATTATTATTTTCCTATCAAACATCGAAATAACCATTGCAGATCAAATGCAAGAAGAATTATCTAAAGATGTTACCAAAAAAGAAAAGATTGAAGGATGTTTATTAAATAATACTAATAAAAATAAAATTTCTAGAAATGAAAAATGTCCAGCTACTGGTAAAAAATTTAAAGCTTGCTGTGGAGCATTAATCTAAAAAATAAAAAAAAGAAATAATAATAATATTGATAAACCTAAAGCAGATAATATTTTATTTTTATTTTTAATAAATCCCTTCTTGAAACTAGAGTCTCTAATTGTTTTGAATGAAACAATATCTGTTTGTAAATTCTGGCCAATATTTTTAAATTTATCTTTTCTATTGCTTATTATTTCAGATGAAGACTGCGTTTCAAAAAGATTAATTATATCATATATTTTCTCCTTGATTATTTTTGCCATTAAATCTGGATTTCTATGAGCTCCACCTTTTGGTTCTTCAATAATTTGGTCGATAATTTCATTCTTATATAAATCTTGAGCTGTAAGATGCATAGCATAAGCTGCATCTTTAGATTTCGTTGCATCCTTCCATAAAATTGAAGCACAGCCTTCTGGTGATATAACTGAATAAATTGCATGCTCTAACATCAAAACCTTATTAGAAGTTGCAAGAGCAATTGCTCCGCCAGATCCACCTTCACCGATTACTATAGAGATAATAGGAACTTTTAGATCAAGACAACAATTAATGGATTGTGCTATAGCTTCGGCTTGACCCCTTTCCTCTGCACCTTTTCCAGGAAACGCACCTGGTGTATCAATTAGCGTAACGACTGGAATATCATAATTTTCAGCTAACCTCATTAATCTAATGCACTTTCTATATCCCTCTGGTTTCATCATACCAAAATTTCTTGTTATCCTAGACTCAGTATTATTGCCTTTTTCTTGGCCTATAACCAAAACAGACTTTCCGTTAATTGTAGCAAATCCAGTAATTACTGATTGATCTTCACCGAAATTTCTATCACCTGATAATTTTTGAAAATTTTTGAAAATTTTTGAAATGTAAAATTCTGCCTTAGGTCTAAACTCATGTCGTGCCAATAATGTTTTTTTCCAGCCGTCTAAATTAGAGTAGATTTCATCAATTTTTACTTTAATTTCGTTTTCTATTTGGCTGATTTGAGAACTTTTTACCGTTGAGAGACCATCTTCTTCATTAAACGGGTTTTTTAATTCCTCTAAGCTTTTGTCGAGATTTTCAAGGTCTTTCTCAAAATCTAAATAATTCATTTATTTTCTACAAGCTAAATTCATTAATTATAAAAATTTGTTTTAAATCATTTTTATTAATTTTATCAAAAATTTTTAAAATAGCCAAAACATCCCTTGTATAATTATTACTTTTTTCATTCAAATTTCCTATAATGATTAATGTTTTCAAAAGCGCCTCATTATTTGATTTATTTTTAATGGCATTAAATATTTCATTAGGAATATAAACTTTTTCACTGTAAATAAACTTCAATAAAGAACCTGGTAAGTCTACTTTTTCTTTTTTAAGCACATTAATAAAAGCAATATCTTTTTTATTTACTTTATATTTTTTATCTTTTATTTTTTTATCAAACAAATTTAGTAGTTTTAGAATCTTTTTTTTATTTTTTTTTGATACTTCTTTATTTAAAAGCTGCTTTAACTGAGACGAATAAATAAAACTATTATCAAACTCTCTATTATTTTTATTTTGATTTATTTTATAAATCTCAAGTTGTGAAATCATATTTTGATTTAAAAGTTCTTTTTTTACATTTAAAATTTTTGCAAGTTCATCAAAATAAATTGGTTCAGCAATTTTTTCTAATCCATTTAAAGTTAGTTTTTCTCTTAAAGTAGTTAATATTTTTAATTTAGTCTCTGGTTTTTGAGCCAATAACATTGCCTGATATAATATAGCATGTGACTCTGGTCTTTGTAATTTTTGAACCGAATCACTAACTGTAAATAGTTGATCAAAAGAAAAATTATATTTTTTATAAATTTCTAAAATTTTTTTACCTTCATATAAGTCTTCATTAGCTGACCTTTCCAAAAATACAACTAACTCATTTAATTTTTGTTTGTCATCCGATGAGCTTTTATTTAAAGTATTGTTCAAGAGCCTGTTAGCAATTCCACTTTTAAAAAAATAGTTACGCAAATTTTTATTTTTTGAAAAATTTTCAAATTTAATATCAATTTCATTGTACGCTTTAAGTGTTAAGTGAGCATTAAAAATGTTATCAAAATTTTTTATATCTTGATCATTGCTAATACCAGCTAAAAAATTAATTTTTTTTATAAAAAAACTATCTAAGGAATTTGTTTCACGTATTAATTCAAGTTGTGTTAACGCTTGCTTGATTTTTTTATTATGGACTAAACAAAATATTTTATATTTATCTAATTCAACACTTTGAGTATATGCATTTCTTAGGTTTGTATAATTACAAGCTAAATCAACTTTTCCTTGAGATAGATGATATAAAAATAAAAATTTAATTAACCCTGCATTATTATTCGTCGTTTTATTTTGTTTGACTACTTGATCTGCAATATTTATTTTTTTATTTTTTATTAACCACTCAGTGATTAATGCTAAATGTTTACTGCCACCATCTGGAAAAGAGGCGATATTAGTCTTTGTAAATAGAATTTTTTCAGATATCTGAATTGAACTTTTGCTTTGAGTTTGTAATATATTTTTTGAAAAACGATCATAAGTATTACTGTTTATACTTGACCAAAAATTTAAGCCAATTTTTGTATCTTGGGGTTCGTATAATCCAAAAATAATCTCTTTATCCTTGATATCATTTGACTGATCAACTTTATTAATACTTAAATTTATTTTCTGCTTATCAAAAATAGTTTGGGGTAAATCCTGATTTAATTTATTGTCTTGTTTAATTTCTATTTTTTTTTTATTTTCAATCTTAATTTCCCTCGATTTTTTCCATATATCTTGTGGTTCTGCATTAGAAAAATTTACAAAGGAAAGTAAGATTAATAAATAAGAAATTAATATAATTTTACTTAACCGTATTAATAATATCATTTGATAGTTTAATTTTACTCTTTTTTGATTCAGGTGAGATATCTAGATAATTTACTAAATATATAGCTCCGTATACAATTACAAATATAGGTAAGATTTTTTTGAATATTAAATTTTTAATCATTTATTAATGTTTTATAAACATTTAAGTCAAAAATATGTTATTAGATTACTAATATTCACACATAATGTTAAAAACAATAGTTTTAATCGGCATGATGGGGTCAGGAAAAACATCTGTGGGTAAAGAATTAGCTAAAAAGTTAAATCTTTCTTTTATAGATATAGATCATGAGATAGAGAGAAAATACGATAAAACTGTATTTGAAATTTTTAAAAAAAAAGGTGAGCCTTTTTTTAGAAAAATTGAAGAAAATATATCATGTAAATTGATTGACGGTAAACCGGGTGTTATCGCACTAGGCGGTGGCGCTTATTTAAATAAAAAGATTAGAAATAGAATTAAATTACATGGAATTTCAATATGGGTTAATACGAGTTTAGAAAATATTTATCTAAGAATAAATAATTCTAAAAATAAAAGACCACTTTTAGACTATAAAAATCTAAAAAAAACTATTAAAAAAATTTACGACGAAAGAAAACCAATATATAAAATGGCAGATTACATAATTAAGTCGAATTCCAATAGTAAAAAAGAGACGGTAAATAAAATTATTAAAATATTATGAGGACATTAATTGTAAGAACAAAGTATAAAAATTACCCAATTTTTATTGGTAATAATCTTTTACATAAATTTGATAAATATCAAAATAAATACTTAAAAAATACAAATAAAATTTTAATAATAACTACAAGAAAAATTCCTAAGAAATATATATCTAGATTAAAAAAAAATTTAAAGAAAATTAAAACATATACTTTAATATTTCCCGATGGTGAAAAGATTAAATCCAATACGCACGTAACTAAAATTACAAATTTATTATCTAAAAATAATTTTAATAGAAATGATTGTATTGTAGCTACAGGAGGTGGTGTTATTGGAGATTTAGCAGGGTATGCAGCAAGTATATTTAAAAGAGGAATAAACTTGGTGCAAATTCCGACAACACTTTTATCTCAAGTAGATTCTTCAGTTGGCGGAAAGACTGCCATAAATAATAATTATGGAAAAAATATAATTGGAACATTCTTTCAACCTGATTTTGTACTAATAGATACCGATACATTAAATAGTCTACCTAAAAGAGAAATAGTAGCTGGTTTTGCTGAAATTTTAAAATACTCATTAATTTTAGATAAAAAATTTTTTAATTGGCTAAAGTTAAAAGGTCATTTAATATTAAAAAATAAAAATAAAAATATAATTTTGACAGCCATATATAAAAGTTGTCTATTTAAAGCCAGTGTAGTTGGTAAAGATGAATTTGAAAACAATTATAGGGCAATATTAAACTTTGGACATACATTCGCGCACTCGATCGAGACACTTACAAATTACTCAAAAAAAATTATACACGGAGAAGCTGTACTTATCGGTATGATGATTGCTTCGAGACTTTCAAATCAACTTGGATATTTAAAAAATAATGAACTTAAAGATTTAAAAACTCTTTATGAAAAATTAGATTTAAATTTTAAATATAAAAAGTTTGTTAACAAGAAAAATATGAATAATATTTTTAAAATAATGGCAAATGATAAAAAATCTTTAGGAAAGAAAATTAAAATAATTCTTCTAAAAAAAATTGGTCTATCATTTATTAAGGAAACTACTTTAAAAAAAAGTTTCATACCTTTAATAATTAAAGATATTAAAAATGGAAATTACTAAATATTTACCAATTTTATATATAGCTATTTTAATTATCGTTTCTGGAATGTTTTCAGGATCTGAAACTTCAGTAACATCAGTAAATCGAAGTAAAATTCACAAATTAGCAAATAAGGGCGACAAAAAAGCTAAAAAATTACTAAATCTCATCGATAATAAAAACGATTTAATTAGCTCAATATTAGTTGGAAACAATATAGTAAATATTTTTGCATCCGTTTTAGCAACTGCAATTTTGATTGAATATTTTGGCAGTGATGGAATTTTTTATTCTACAATCGTTATGACTTGTTTAATAGTTATTTTTGCAGAAGTTTTACCAAAAAATATTGCTTTAATCAAAGCTGAAAGGTTTGCACTTTTTTTTTCTAGCCCCTTAACATTGTTTGTTAAACTATTTTATCCCATAATAATAATTCTTAAAATGCTAAATCAAATAGTTTATAGGATATTTGATATTGACCAAAAAAATAGCAAATTTTCTGCTACAGAAAACATCAGAGACATTATTGATATGCATGAAGATGAAGGGGATCTTCATAAAGACGAAAGTGACATGATTAACGCTATTCTTGATTTAAAAGAGATTACGGTCGAAAAAATCATGACGCATAGAAAAAATATATTTTCTTTAGATTTAAATGAAACCAATAAAATTTACGAAACAATTTCTAAAAGTTCTTTTAGTCGAATACCAGTTTGGGAAAAAAATCCAAATAATATTTTAGGTATTATTCATGCAAAAAACATTTTAACAAACCTTGATAAATTTGGGAAAATTGAGATAAATAAAATTAAAGATAGTATTATCAAACCTTGGTTTATACCTGAAACAACAAAAGTAAAAGATCAATTAAACGAATTTATAAGTAGAAAAGAAAAAATTGCTTTTGTAGTTGATGAATATGGAGAATTGATGGGCCTTATCTCTTTAGAAGATATTATAGAAGAAATAGTGGGTAATATTTTTGACGAAAAAGACTCATCAACTATCGGTATCAGAAGAATTAATGACAAACAATATCGTATAAGAGGTGATGTTAATATTAGGGATATTAATAGAGAGCTTGACCTTAAACTTCCTGAAAATAACGCATCGACATTAGCTGGTTATATTATTTTTAAAACCGAAGCATTACCTGAAGTTGGACAGACCTTTAAATTTAATAATATAATTTACGAAATCTTAAATAAAAACAAAAACCAAATCACTCAGATTAAGGTTTTCTTGGATGGATCCATCAAGAATTAATAATCTCAATTTCTAGTGCATGAATAAAACTTTTCAACTCATCTGATAGACAAGTATATATTTTTTGGTGCGATTTGATTCTAGGTAATCTAAACAAATCTTTATCTTTAATTATAATTTTAAAATGACTTTTTCCACTTTTGGGTGATGAATTATGATTATTGTGTAAATGGGAATTATTTAATATATCAACCTTCTTCAATCCCAAATTTTTAAACAATTTATTTTTTATTTGTGTTTCAGCATTCATTTTTTTTATTATAATATACACTATTAATGAAAAAAAACTGTGAAAACAAGAATTGTTCGGAAAGAGGCTTTAGAAAGGTCCTAGTTAGGGATAAAAAAAACAGTGAGTATAAGATTTTATGTATTTCGCATTATGAAGAATACATAGAAAAACAAAATTTAAAATGTGACTGGACTTCATGCAAAGAATTAGGTGAATTTAAGGCCCCTTCAAAAAATAATCAAAATTATTTATGGTTTTGTGAGCAACATATTAGAGAATACAATCAAAAATGGGATTTCTTTGAAGGTATGTCACAAACTGAAATTGAAGATTTTATCTTCAAGGATATTGTAGGCCATAAAAAAACTCAAAAATTCGGCTCTAGAGATAATTTTTTCCATAAACTTTGGGATAACGCTATTGAAGATGAATTATTAAACATATCAAAATTTAAAAAAATATTACACCAAGAAAATCAAAAATATACCGGGAAACAAATATTGGCGTTAAAAAAAATGGAATTGAAACCTAATATTTCCTGGATTGCTATTAAAGAACAATTCAAAAAACTTGTTAAAAAATATCACCCTGATATGAATGCTGGCGATAAAAAATATGAAGATAAATTAAAAGAAATAACAATTGCATACTCATATTTAAAAACTTCGCTTAGCGATAAACAAAAGGTAGTTAAAAATTAATGTTAAATGAACAACAACCAGATTTAAAAATATCAGTTAAACAAACTTTCAATATTGATAGTGACTTAGAAGTACCAGCTTTTTCAGATAAAAATGATTATGTTCCAGAAATTGATAATAATTATATATTTGATAAGGAAACTACTTTAGCTATCCTCGCTGGTTTTTCAAACAATAAAAGGGTAATGGTTCAAGGCTTTCATGGCACAGGTAAGTCTACTCATATCGAACAAATTGCTGCAAGACTAAATTGGCCCTGCGTTAGAGTAAATTTAGATAGTCATATAAGTCGTATTGATTTGATAGGTAAAGATGCAATTGTCATTAAAGATGGAAAACAAATTACAGAATTTAAAGAAGGTATACTGCCTTGGTCTTTACAAAACCCAGTAGCCCTAGTTTTCGATGAATACGATGCTGGCAGACCAGATGTGATGTTTGTAATTCAAAGAGTGCTTGAAAGCGATGGAAGGTTCACTTTGTTGGATAAAAATAAAGTGATCAAACCTAATGAATCATTTAGACTGTTTGCTACTGCAAATACTATTGGTTTAGGTGATACCTCAGGATTATATCATGGTACACAACAAATAAATCAAGGGCAAATGGATAGATGGAATATCGTGACAACATTAAACTATCTAGATCCTTCAAAGGAAGAAGAAATCATTTTAGCAAAATGTAATTATTTAAATAATAGTAATGGAAAAAAGGTTATTAAAAATATGGTTCAAGTAGCTAATCTTACTAGAAATGGTTTTGCTAATGGAGATATATCAACTGTAATGAGTCCAAGAACAGTGTTAACTTGGGCAGACAATTACAAAATATTTTCTGACCTAAGACATTCCTTTAAAATATCTTTTTTAAATAAATGTGACGAATTAGAAAAACCCATAATTTCTGAATATTATCAGAGATGTTTTGGTGAGGATATCTTAGCAAAAGATACAAAATCTTCAGAATAAATGGCTGATCATTCAAGTTTAGAAAAATATAGGACAGCGATACAATGCACAGCTAAAGCTATTGCAAGAAGTAGCTTCGGTGAAAAGAGAGAGAAATTTGACAAAATTTCTAAACCAAAAATTCTATCAGCTAAAAATAATGAAGAGATTCTAGAAGCAAGAGTTTTATCGGACAGCGCAGCTTTAAAAATTAAATACAGCGATGAAAATATTTTGAATAAAAATCAGCCCAATGGTGCTATCAGTAAAATGATTTATAATATTGCTGAAAAAATACGGTATGAAAAAATTGGGTCTGATCAGTACAGAGGTATAAAAAATAATATCAATAAGTTTTACCAGAAAAAAATATCAGAAAGCAATGTACATTCCCAAAACTTTATTGCAGATGCATTTGAGGCATATTTGAGAAATAAAGTTATGAACTTTTCTATTCCAAATAATAAAAAAGATGATTTCAAAAGATGGAATGAAATATTTGATAATAAAGTCGCTAAAAAAATTATGTCCCTGACCACAAGTTTAAATGATCAACAAGAATACGGTAAAAAAATTAACTCAATAATAGATGATCTAGAAATTCAAGATCAAAATCAAAATCCACAAAATGCCCAAAATGATGACGAAAATGATGATGATAACAAAGAGCAGGAAAATGAAAAACAACAATTACAAGAACAAGAAAACCAACAATCTAAAAATCCTGAATTTGATATAGATAATTTAGTACCTGAAATTGATTTTGATCCAAGTTTAAATGATCAAGAGATTGCATTAGAGGATAGCGAGGACGAAGATATTCAAACCTCAAGAGTAAAAAAGCAAATTAATAATGAAAACAACAAATATAAAGTTTTTACTAATCAATTTGATCAGGTTCTTGAGGCTAACGAGCTAATAACCGATGAAGAAATATCAAAACTAAGAGGAAATCTTGATGTTCAATTATCTTCTTTGCAATCATTTATTTCAAGACTTGCTAACAAATTACAAAGAAAACTTTTAGCAAAACAGAACCGATCTTGGAATTTTGATCTTGAAGAGGGTTTATTAGATGCTTCAAAATTACCAAGGGTTATTATGGATCCATTTAATTCACTTTCATATAAAAAAGAGAAGGATATTGATTTTAAGGACACAGTTGTTACCCTGCTAATTGATAACTCAGGATCAATGAGAGGTCGACCTATAACTATTGCTGCAATTTGTGCTGATATTTTGTCTAGAACTCTAGAACGCTGTTCAGTAAAAGTTGAGATCTTAGGTTTCACCACACTAAACTGGAAAGGTGGCAAAAGTAGAGAGCTTTGGATGAAACAAAAAAAAGAGTCACCAGGTCGTCTTAATGATCTGTGCCATATCATTTATAAATCTGCAGACACACCTTGGCGAAGATCAAAAAATAATTTAGGTTTGATGCTCAAGGAGGGGATACTCAAAGAAAATATTGATGGAGAGGCAATATTATGGGCTTACAATAGACTGAAAAAAAGGAAGGAAGAAAGAAAAATAATAATGGTAATTTCTGATGGAGCACCAGTTGATGATTCAACTTTATCAGTAAATCAATCAAATTATTTGGAAAAGCACTTAAAAGGAGTTGTTAATTGGATTGAAAAAAATTCAGAAATAGAGATCAACGCAATTGGAATTGGTCATGATGTAACGAATTATTATGAAAAAGCAATTAAGATAGCAGATGTGCAAGAACTAGGAGATGCTATGGTAGACCAACTTGTTGAATTATTTATTAATTCACCCTTTAAAAAAAGAATTCTGAATTAAATTTATATTTTTAATAACCAATCTAAAAGGGACTAGCATCAACATTGCTATTAGAATTTTTACTATAAAATCTCCTAATGCAAGTGTTATCCAAGGTACATCAGTTCCATAAAAGGCAATTGAAAAAAATAAAATTGTATCTATCGCGGAAGAAATTATTGAAGATAAAAATGGAGGAATAAACCAATGTTTGTGGTTTCTTAATTTATTAAAAATATTAGCATCAATTAATTGAGCTGTTAAAAACGCAATTCCTGAGCCAATAACAATTCGTAAAGAAATTAAATCAAATTGACTTAATGAAAAATACAATGAAACAGCGATACCCCATATAAAACCAATTTGAATTACTTTTTTTGTAAAATTAATTCCATGTATCCTATTTGCTAAATCGGTTACCAAAAAAGCAATCGGATAAGTAAAGGCGCCCCACGTTAAAATATTCTCAAGGTTTAAAAATTTAAACGGTATTTGCACTAAATAATTAGATGCTAATACAATTAGCATCATAAAAAAAGCAAATGGAATTATTTTTTTATTAATCAATTAGTTTTTGATTTTTTTTTAACCATAAGAGCCTTTTTTATTTTTTTTACTCTAGGTGCTAAATTTTTATTTTTTGCCCTCATTAAAAACTGGTCTAAACCACCTCTAAAATCAACAGCTTTTAAGGCACGGGTAGAAATTTTTAAACTTACACTTTTTTTTAATAACTCACTTTTTAGCGAGACTTTTTTTAAGTTAGGATAAAATTTTCTTTTAGTTTTATTATTTGCATGAGACACTTTGTGTCCACTCATAGGTTTTTTTCCAGTTAGTTCGCAAATATTTGCCATCAGTTCTGAGGATATATTTCTTATAAATGTGTTGGTCAAGCAATTTTTGGACTTTTGCTTCGTATATGAATTTGACAATTTGAGATTACAAGCATATTTGTTAATTAATTACCATCAATGATTAATGTTTGATATTTATTTACCGATTGCTGAAGTTTACATAAATGTTCCATTGTTGTTATTGATTAGTGCCACGGTAGGATTTTTAACAGGCTTGCTTGGTATTGGTGGAGGTTTTCTAATGACACCGATACTTATTTTTTTGGGAATACCGCCGATCTATGCAGTGGCAAATGGTGCAAATAATATCCTTGCTGCTTCAGTTTCCGGGTCTTTAGCTCATTATTTTAAAAATCAGATTGATGTAAAAATGGGAGTATTAATTTTAATAGGAGGTCTTGTTGGAGCAATTTTAGGAGTTGAAATTTTTACATACTTTATAAAAGAAGGCTCTATTAATAACTTGATATCTATTTCATATTTTTTTCTCTTAAGTGCTATTGGAATATTAATGTTTTACGAAAGCTTAAGTGAGATGAGACGTATCAGAAGTAACAAATTTATAAAACGTCGTCTCCATCAACATTATTGGATACACAATTTACCTTTTAAGGTTCGAATTCATGCATCAAAACTATACATTAGTGCAGTAGGTCCAGTTTTTTTTGGCATTTTAATAGGTCTTGTTTCATCTTTGCTTGGTGTTGGAGGTGGTTTCATATTAGTTCCAATTTTAATTTATATATTAGGTATGCCAGCAAAACTGGTACCGGGTACGTCATTATTTGCAATGATCTTTGTTATGATTATTGTAACTTTACTGCATGCAATTTCAAATAAAACAATAGATCTTTATCTTGTTTTGATTTTAGCTTTTGGATCGGTTATTGGCGCTCAGATTGGATCGTTCATTAGCAGTAAATTAGCAGGTGAGGAACTACGTGGTCTATTATCTATATTAATTTTAACTTTTGGTTTTAAATTTGGATACGATTTATATTTTTCAAAAATTTTACCTTCACTAAACATAACTAACTCACTTGCTCCAGATTTTAATAATTTTACAAAATTCATGATTAACATATCTGATAATCACCCTGTAATTTATGGTATTACCTCAGTTACTGTAGCTATAGGTATAGGTATTATTGTAGCTTATTCTTTTAAAAAATTGCTTAAATGAACAATTTAAATATTATTAAATTTCTTTGTTACAGTGGTCTTATACCGTTTTTTTCTTTACCAATTTTAAATTTTTATTTTAAGAACCTTATCATAGTTGATATATTTTCAATTTATTCTTTAGTTATTTTAAGTTTTCTATGCGGGTCTACTTGGCTTTATCTAATTTTAATTGAAACCAAAATAAATACAAAATACTATTTGTTTTTTATAATATTAAGTCCAATTTTTTTAATTTTATGTGAAATTTTTTTAAGAAGTGAAATTAAGTTTTTTATTTATGCGATTTTTTATTTTTTTATACAGCAGATAGATAACAAATTTATGCAAAACTACTATTATTTAAGAATTAGAAAAAATTTAACTTCACTTGTAGTAATATCGCACATAATAATATTAATTAGCATTTACACCGATGGCTTCTGAAATATTTTTTAAACCATCCTTTTTTATCAAATTTGATAGTTCTTTATTAATTTTTGAAGCAACATAAGGACCTTTAAAAACCAATGCAGTGTATAACTGAAGCAAGCTTGCTCCACATTTTATTTTTTCATAGGCCGTAATACCATCGCTAACACCACCAACACCAATTATTGGTATCGTACCATTAAAATTTGTATAAAAATTTTTTATTATTCGATTTGAGATAAGGTTCAGAGGGTTACCTGATAAACCACCTTCTTTATTTTTATTTTCATCTTTAAGTAATTCCTTTCCTTTAACAGTAGTGTTGGTCAAAACTATACCATCTATTTTTTTTTCTAAAAAAATTTCTGATAAATCATTAATTTCTGGGTCATTGAGATTGGGTGATAGTTTAAATATTATTGCCTTGTTTTCTTTGTAATCATTTTTAAATTTTTGAAGTATATTAACTAGATCTAATATTTTTTTTTTATCATGTAAGTTTCTTAAATTCGGCGTATTTGGTGACGAAATATTAATAGTAATATAATCAGCTAATGGATACAGTTTTTCTATACATTTTAAATAATCTTCCTCTTTAGTTGCATTTTCCTTATTTGGTCCAATATTTATTCCTAAAATACTTTTCTTTGGATTGTTTTTAATTCTTTCGTGAATTATGTTCATCCCGTCATTTGGAAAACCCAGACTATTTATAATTGCTTGATCAGCATTTAATCTAAACACCCTTGGTTTTGGGTTTCCATATTGTGGCTCTGGAGTGATTGTTCCAACTTCTGAAAAACCAAATCCTAACTTAAATATCGAATTATAAACTTCAGCATTTTTGTCAAATCCTGCTGCTAGACCTATAGGATTATCAAAATCAATACCAAAAACCTTAATCTTTAAAGTTTCATCTGTTGCAAATTTAAAAAAATCAAACGGAATAATATTTTGTTTTAAAAATTTAATCGCATATTTGTGTGCCATCTCGGGATCCGTTTGTTTTAAAAACGAATTCAAAATTTGGTATAACATATTATCTCTTTAAACTGTCTTCTAATAATTTGATAGTTTCTTTACGTCCGAAGAAACTAATAAATGAACCCATTCTTGGGCCTTGTGCATCCCCAAAAACTATTTCATAAATTGCTTTAAACCAATCTCGTATTTTTTCTTTTGGGTAATATTTTTTTCCTACACTAAAAACTTCTGTTTGAATTTCTGCTGAATCTTTACCCTCTGGCATTGCTTTTAAAACACTAATCAATTCTGATATTGCTTTGTTTTCATTTGCATTTGCTGCTCTGTAATTTTTTAATGGTTTAACAATATCATTAAAATATTGAATAGCATTTTGTGTTAATTTTTCTAAAATCGGATGGTCATCTCTATTTATTGTTGGATTATAATTTTTTATAAATTTCCATAAAACCTCCTCACTCTCTGCATTGCTGGCGCTTACTAAATTTAATAATACAGAAAATGATATTACATTTTTTTCTTTTGGAGGATTTCCATTATGAACATGCCAAACAGGATTTCCTAATTTTTCTTTAACTTCTTGATTTTCGAATTTTTCTAAAAATGTTAAATATTCATCAACTGCCTTGGGTATCACTTGTGGGTAAAGCTTTTTTGCTCTTTGTGGATTTTGGTACATGTATAAAGCTAAACTTTCTGGTGTTGCATATTTTAACCATTCCTCAATTGTTATTCCATTTCCTTTTGATTTAGAAATTTTCTCACCTTTCTCATCTAGAAATAATTCATAAGCAAATCCATTTGGAGGTGATGATCCTAAAATTTTACATATTTTTGCTGAAAGTTCTGCGCTTGGTATTAAATCTTTTCCGTACATTTCAAAATCTACTTTAAGTGCAGACCATCTCATTGCCCAATCTACTTTCCATTGTAATTTACAAAGTCCATTTGTTATTTTGGTTTTTAATTTTTTGCCTGAGTTATCAAATACAACTTCATTATTTTTTTCATCAATCTCACAAATAGGTATCTCTAACACTTTTCCAGTTTCTGGGCATACCGGCAAAAAAGGGCTGTATGTTTTTTTTCTTTCAGGTCCTAATGTTGGTAAAATCACATTCATAATTTTTTCATAATTTTTCAGAACTTTAAGTAATTCTTCATTAAATGCTCCGTTTTTATACATTTGGGTTGAACTTTTAAAATCGTATGTAAATTTAAATTTATCTAAAAAATCTTTGAGCATTTCATTATTATGTTCTCCAAAACTTGAATACTTATTAAATGGATCTGGAATTGATGAAAGCGGCTTATTCAAATTTTGATGTAGTAATTCGTTATTTGGAATATTTTCTGGGACTTTCCTTAAGCCGTCCATATCATCTGAGAAGGTAAATAATTTAACTGGTATATCTGATAATTTTTTAAAAGCTTGAATTACCATCGTAGTACGACATACCTCTCCGAAAGTTCCTATATGTGGTAAGCCACTTGGTCCATAACCTGTTTGAAATAAAACGTATCCCTTTTTTTCTAATAAGTCTCCTCTATTTTTTAATATTGATCTAGCCTCTGTAAACGGCCAAGCATTAGAATTTAAAAAATCGGAGTTCATAAATATTTCGTTTATAGGCTAAAATTGATTTTTTTCAAATTACAAACATTTGAATGATTGTCTAATCAAAATATTAATATATTTTCACATAAACTGCTTCGAAATGAATTCTGGATTAAAAACTACATTTTTAATTAATGGTTATCTTATCATTATTTTATCTATATTTATGATAATTCCTCACATCGTTGAAATTACGATTGGAGACAAATCGCAACACTTTTTAGTTACTGGAATCTTATCTGCCTTTGTGGGTACTTTACTAATCTTAATAAGCCAAACAAAAGACAGGTCATTAAATGTTCAACAGGCATTTTTAATGACAAATTTGGCATGGTTATCAATATGTTTTTTTGGAGCTCT
>MDTE01069000.1_pt1 | contig 17721 bp, 18 predicted proteins | sample 811231 | NCBI WGS metagenome assembly MDTE01 (sample SAMN05326651, study PRJNA326480) | marine metagenome | isolation source: seawater | place: Indian Ocean: Red Sea | collected 2010 | reverse complement strand
TACCTGGGGTAGGTCATAAAACAGCAAGTGTAGTTATGTCTCAAGGTTTTGGATATCCTGCATTTCCAATAGATACTCATATACATAGGCTTGCTCAACGTTGGGGTTTAACTAGTGGAAAAAATGTTGTTCAAACAGAAAAGGATTTAAAGCGTTTATTCCCAAAAAAATATTGGAATAAACTCCATCTTCAAATAATTTATTACGGGAGGGAATATTGTAAAGCAAGAGAGTGTTACGGTATTTCTTGTAAAATTTGCACTTCTTGTTATCCTAAAAGAAAAAAACCAATTAAAACAAAGAAAGCTTAAGATGAAAATTTTAGGAATTGGCAATGCGATTGTAGATGTAATCTGCAGAGTTGATGAGAATTTTATAACTGAAAACAATCTAACAAAAGGTACAATGAAGCTAATCTTTGATGAAAAAGATTTTCAATCTCTGTTATCGAACCTTAAAATTGAAAAAACTATCTCAGGTGGATCAGTCGCAAATTCTATTGTTGGTTTATCTCAACTGAAAAATAAAGTAGGTTTTATTGGTAAAGTGAATGATGACCAGTTGGGAAGTAAATATGAAGAAGGGTTAAAATCAGAAAATGTCGAATATTTTTATTCTAAGAAAAAAGAAGAATTACCAACTGGAACCTGTTTGATTTTAGTCACTCCAGACTCGGAAAGAACAATGTGTACATTTCTAGGAACTGCAGGAAAAATTAATGAAAACGATGTAAACGCTGATATTGCTAAACAGTTTGAGATGATATTTTTGGAGGGTTATTTATGGGACGAAGGAGAACCTAAAAAAGCTTTTGAAAAGGCTATAAAAAATGCAAACAAAGTTGCCATGTCCCTTTCAGATCAATTTTGTGTGGATAGACATAAATCTCATTTTCTTGACTTGGTAAAAAACAAACTAGATATCACTTTTGCAAACGAACAAGAAATGATGTCTTTAATTGATACAAAAAATTTCAAAGATGTAATAAATTTTTCTAAAGAAACAAATAAACTTATAGTAATTACACGTGGTGATAAAGGTGCAATGTCGATATGTGGAGATGAAGTTAATGAGAATGGTATAGAGGAAAATTTAAACATTAAAGATCTCACAGGTGCTGGTGATTTGTTTGCAGCAGGATATTTACATGGTTACTTGAACAATTTAAATTCACTGGAATGTTTGAATAAAGGTAAAGAAATGTCCTCAAGAGTTATACAACAAATAGGTGCTAGGCTTTAGAATTTTTTCTAGTGTAACTGCCTTTGCCTTTTTTAGGTTTAACTATTCGTGGTTTATATTTATTACTATAGAGTTCTTTCGCAACAAAATTTTTTTTTTTACGCATTAATTTTATAACCACCTTTAAGACTTGAAATAAATTTATTATCTTTAAATTTTTTTTCAATTTTCTTTCTTAATCTATATATATGCGTCTCAACTGTATGTGTCTCTAAGTTAGATTTATGCCCCCAAACATTTTTTTGTAACTCATTAATTGATTTAGGTTTACTGAATTTATTTAAAAAGATTATTATTTTAGCCTCTTTTTCAGTAAGAGAAAGTTTCTCATTATTTTTATTCATAACTCTTGAGTTTAGATTGATGTAATAACGTCCAATATTAATATTATTTTGCTCGTTATACTTTTTCTTTAAAAAATTAATGTTTATGATTTCAATAAATTTAAATAAATATAAAGGATATTCCTCAATATAAATCTGATTTTCAATTTTAATATTTCGATCTTTAGAGATAATTAAGTAGTTTTTGTTATTTAAAATCTCATTATCAAGGCTATTTACTGATTTTATTTTGAAATTTAAAAGATCTTTTACTTCGTGTAGAATACTGAATAATGCATTAAATTTATAAATTATTAATGTTTGTTGTTCAGACATTCTAAAACAATATGATAATTAAAATTAAAAATAAAGATACTCTTATATACGATGAATTCATATTCCAATGTTGTGTTGGTAAAAATGGTTTCTCAAAAAACAAGGTTGAAGGCGATAAAAAAACGCCAATAGGCAATTTTTCTTTAGGAAATCTATACTATCGAAATGATAGAAAGATTAAACCAATTTCAAAATTGAAAATCGTCAAAATAAAAAAAAATATGGGTTGGTGTTGTGATATAAAATCAAAGAAGGATTATAACAAACTAATAAATACAAATTCTAGATATAAGCAGGAAAAACTTTATAGAAATGATTATAAGTACGATTATTTTTTACCAATAAAATATAATTGGAAAGACATAAAAATAGGAAGAGGAAGTGCAATTTTTATACATTTAACAAAAAATTATAAACCAACTGCAGGATGTATTGGACTTTCTGAGAAAGATTTTCTGATATTAATAAAATTAATTAATAAGAATACTAAAATCAAAATACTTTAATACCTACGACCAAATATATCTGTACCGATTCTTACAAAAGTAGATTCATTTTCAATTGCTTTTAAGTAATCTGCTGACATTCCCATACTCAATTCTTTAAAGCCAAATTTTTTACTTAATTTTTTCATGTGTATAAAATATTTTGAGCTATCTTCATCAAATGGTGGAATACACATTAATCCTATTATATTTAATTTTAGTTTTTTGCAGTATTCATAAAATTCATGCAACTCATTTTCTTTTATTCCTGATTTTTGCTCTTCTTGTCCAATATTAACTTGAATAAAAATTTTTATCTCTTTATTAAACTCCTTTTGATAATTTGATATTTTATCTGCAAGTTTCCTACTATCTAAAGAGTGAATATACTCAAATATTTTAACTGCAACTTTTACTTTATTTGATTGTAAACGACCAATTAAATGTAATTTAATATTTTGTTTTTCCTCTTTAATTTTACTCCATTTTTCAATAGCTTCTTGAACTTTATTCTCACCAAAGTCTAAATGACCATGATTTATTAAGGGTTCGATATGATCTATTTTAAATGTTTTTGAAACGGCTATTACCTTTGGATGCTTAGGAGTATTTATATTTGTTGATAAATACTTCTTAACATTTTCCTCGATTTTAAGTAAATTTTTTACTGTAACATGCATAATAATCTTCCTAATAAATTTTATTTTATCAGTAATTTAAAAAATATTAATATTGATAAATTAGACAATAAAAGTGCTGTAATCTATAGAAATTATAAAAATAAATTAAATATAAATGAGATAATTAAAGTAAAAAGTTTCCTATCAAAAAGGAATATAAAATTTTTTCTATCGAACAACTTTAAATTATCATTAAAACTTGGTTTAGATGGCGCTTATTTACCTTCATTTAATAAGGATTTTAAACATTTAAGCTATAAAATTAAACCCTCCTTTATAATAATTGGTTCAGCGCATAATGTTAAAGAGATAAGATTAAAGGAGTCTCAAAAAATTAAATTAATTTTTATATCTTCGGTTTTTAAAAAAAATAAAAATTTTTTAGGAATATATAAATTTAAAATACTCAATAAATTAACAAAAAAAAAAGTAGTGGCTTTAGGTGGGATTTCTAAAAGTAATATAAAAAAGGTTAGTTTGTTAGATTGTTACGGATTAGCTGGTATCTCATATTTTCAATAAAAAAAGGCCCCGATTTCGGGGCCTTTTTTAAATAATCAAATTTTGCAATTAGAATGCAAAAGTTAAAATCATTTGGTAACCTTCTCTATCATTAGCAGAGACGTTGTTAATGTTATCTACTTGGTTCATTGAAACTGCGATACCCATAGATCCCATTGTGTATGAAGCACCAATTGCTGTTGCTTCTTGGTCATTAGATCCAGCTTTCTCTCTTACGTTTGAACCATAAGAAATAGTTAGATCATCGTTTACTGCATAAGATATACCAATACCAGTTGCTTCAACATCAGATGCTGACTCGTTATCCTGTTCTGTCATTTGGATACCGATTGTAGCACCACCGATTGCATATTTAGCAAACAAGTTACTTTGAGATGATTTAGTATCAGTTGTTACCTCAACATCACCTTCACCATAACCGATTGTTAAACCGTCCATACCAGTGTAAGTTACACCATAGTCTGTGTATGATACGTCTGTACCTGCATCAGATGCGTTTACGTAGTATGCTGTTAAGTTAAGACCAGATTCATGTGCATAAGTATATTTAAATGCATTGTCTCCTGCATAACCAGATACTCTTCCTGTATCAGCACCAGAAATAACATCCCATGGCTCTTCTGAAGCTGTAGGCATTACATCGTCGTTTCCATCTAAGAAACCACCTGTACCGTGACCACCAAATACTAATGTTCCAGCATCACCTAGATCAAAAGTTAATGAGTAGCTATCTACACCACCTGTACCTGCAGTTGCTTTAGCATCTCCATCAAGCTCTACTGAGTATGTTACACCAATATCATTTACATCCCCTGAAGCAGAAAATGTAACTGAGTCTTCCATTACCCAACCATTACCGTGTGTAGCTTTTTCATCACCACCAGTATAGGTCATTGTAGCACTACCAGTTACTGACATTTCAGCAGCTGAAACTGATCCAGCAACTAAAGAACCAGCTAACGCAGTTAGTCCTATTTTTTTATAATTGTTCATATTAAGTACTCCTTGTTTTATGTTTAATATTAAACATGGTTTTTTTATCAAAAAACCCAAAAAACATTGCTAATATAATAATAATTGCATAATTTTATATAAATGTGTTGCAAATTTACATCATACAAAAACTTACAAAATGTAGGCTTTTTTCTCATTTTTATTATAAATTTTTGTTATTTTAAAGTTTACCAGAATATTTATATTAATTTTAGTATGACATCAAAATTTTTTAGAATTTTATTAATTAATCCTATCATATTTGCTTTGCTATTGATTTCATGCGGGAAACCTGGAGATGCAAGAAAAATTCCACCTAATTACAAAGACAGAGTAAGACAAAATATTGAAGAAGGAAGGGGATTTAGATTAATGGGTGGTGAAAAAAGAAATATAGGAGATTTTGATTTTGCAAGTTCAAATGAGTTGTGGAGAGCATCTTTGGACACTTTAGATTTTATGCCTTTGGCTTTAGCAAATTATAGCGGTGGTATTGTTGTTACAGATTGGTACAGTGATGATGAAACTAGTAATGAGTCTATTAAAATTTCAATAAGGTTTTTAAGTAATGAAGTTAGAGCAGATGCATTGATAGTAAAAGTTTTTTATAAAAATTGTTCTGTACAACAAACTTGTAAAATTACAGATAGGTCTGGTATTTTGGCTGAGGAGCTTTCAAAAAAAATTCTTACTAAAGCCGCAGTTTATGAAAAAGAAAATAAATCTAAGAAAAAGAAAAAATACATAAACAAACAACTAGAAAATTAAATATTTAATCAGGAATAGTGGAAAGATATAATTTCAAAGAAATTGAAAATAAATGGCAAAAAATTTGGGACGAAGATAAAGTTTTTAAAACAGACATAGATAAAACCAAAAAAAAATTTTATTGTCTTGAAATGTTCCCTTACCCATCAGGCAAAATACATATGGGTCACGTAAGAAACTACACTATAGGTGATGTTTTATCTCGATATAAGAAATTGAATGGATTTAACGTTTTACATCCAATGGGTTGGGATGCTTTTGGAATGCCGGCAGAAAATGCCGCGAGAGAAAATAAACTTAATCCAAAGGATTGGACAAATAAAAATATTTATACAATGAAGAATCAGTTAAAAAAACTTGGATTATCACTAGATTGGGATAGAGAAATCTCAACCTGTAATGAGGAATATTATAAACATCAACAAATTTTTTTTCTTGAACTTTTGGAAAAAGGTCTTGTTTATAGAAAAGAAAATTATGTTAATTGGGATCCTGTTGATGAAACAGTATTAGCAAATGAGCAAGTTATTGATGGCAAAGGTTGGAGATCAGGAGCAATTGTTGAAAGAAAGAAATTAAGTCAGTGGTTCTTTAATATATCAAAATTTTCACAAGATTTATTGGATGGTTTAGATGAGTTAAACACTTGGCCTAGTAAAGTTAAAACAATGCAAAAAAATTGGATTGGAAAGTCATTTGGTTGTGAAATTGATTTTGATATAGAAGGAGATTTACCGATTAATAAGATTAAGTGTTTTACAACAAGACCAGATACTCTTTTTGGATTTTCTTTTTTAGCAATATCAATAGATCATGAAATTTCAAATTTTTATAAGGACAACAAAGAGTTTATAAAATTTAAAGAAGAATGCTCTAAAACTGGCACAACTGAAGAAGCTATTGCGGTTGGAGAAAAAATTGGATTTAAAACAAATTTAGTTGCGAAAAATCCACTAAATCCTGAGCAAAAAGTTCCTGTATACTTTGCGAATTTTGTTTTAATGGATTATGGTTTTGGTGCAGTTTTTGGTTGTCCTGCTCATGATCAAAGAGATTTCGATTTTGCAAAAAAATATAATTTAGAAATTAGGACAGTTGTAAGACCGCATAGCGAAAATGAAAATTACAAAGTATCTGCAGAAGCATACCCGGGACCAGGTGTGTTAATTAATTCAAACTTTTTAAACGGTCTTGAAGCACCCACAAAATCAGTAAATGAAACCATTAAAATTTTAGAAGAAAAAAAATTAGGTAAAAAACAGACAAACTATAGATTAAAAGATTGGGGAGTTTCAAGGCAAAGATATTGGGGATGTCCAATTCCTATTGCGTACGACAGTAAAGGAAATGTAGTACCAATACCAAAAGAGATGCTACCTGTAAAACTTCCTGAAAAAGTAGATTTAAGTGTCAAAGGTAATCCCCTAGATAGCTGCGAAGACTGGAAAGAAATAACAATTAAGGGTAAAAAATATACAAGAGAGACTGATACTCTTGATACGTTTGTATGTTCATCTTGGTATTATTTGAGGTTCTGTTCACCGAAAGAGATGAGTTATGGATTTAAAAAAGATGACATTGATTATTGGATGCCTGTAGATCAATATATTGGTGGTGTAGAACATGCAATACTTCATTTATTATACTCCCGTTTTTTCATGAGAGCTATAGAGCACAAAAATCCTAATTTTAAAATCAAAGAACCTTTTGAAAGTTTATTTACTCAAGGCATGGTCTGTCATGAAACATATAAAGATGAAAATAATAATTGGTTAGATCCGAGTGAAGTTGAAAAGGTAAATAACATATTTGTTAAAAAAAATGACAATAGCAAAAAAGTCAAAGTTGGACCTTCTGAGTCAATGTCAAAATCGAAAAAGAACGTAATTGATCCAGAATTAATAATTCAAAATTATGGAGCAGATGCCGTTAGATTATTTATTTTGTCTGATAGTCCTCCCGAAAAAGATGTGCAATGGTCAGAACAAGGAATGATATCATCATACAAATTTATACAAAAATTGTGGACATTACATAACGAGATAAAGATCAAAATTATAAATGAAGATAGGCAAATTATTAATGAAGATCTTGAAAAATTTACCAATCGCTTAGTTGCTAAATTTACTAATAATTTAGAAAAATTTAATTATAACGTTATAATTGCCAATATGTATGAAACTTATAATTTTTTAATTAATTTTATTAAAGAGAATAAAGATTTAAAAAATTTAAAAGAAAATTACCAAAAAATTCTTACATGTTTCAATCCTATAATACCACATTTTACAAGTGAATGTTATAATGAACTTAAAGATAAAGCTGATATAAGCTGGCCAACTTATGATAAGATGAATCTTGAACATGATACTATTAATTTTGTTATTCAAATTAATGGAAAAAAAAGAACTATTTTAAATGCTAACAAAGATATAAGTGAGGAAGATCTTTTTGAATTGATAAAAAAAGATAAGATTGCAGATAAATATTTAAAAAATGTAAAGATTAATAAAATAATATTTATTGAAAATCGATTAATGAATATTTTAATAAATGACTAAGAAAATTCAAATATTTTTTTTAATTTTGTTTTTAAATGGATGTGGTTATGAGCCAATTTTGACAAGTAAAAAATATGATTTCAAATTTAATGATATTTTTTTAGAAGGTAACGCAGATATAAATAAGATAATTCAAAATAATCTTATAGATAAGAGTACGTCAAATAGTAAAAAAAATTATGATTTAAATTTATTTTCTGAAAAATTTAAGGAAATTGTTTCATCAAATGAAAAAGGAGATGTTACAGTTTATAGAATGAAAATTTTTATAAAATATGTTTTGAAAGATAATGAAAAAACTATTCTAGGAAATGAAATAAAAAAGCAAATTACATATAATAATATTAATGATAAGTTTGAACTACTCGAATATGAAAAAAATATAATAAAAACACTGTCCGAAAGTATTTCATCTGAAATAGTGGTATCTATAACAACTCTAAATAGTGATTTATAAGCATTTTCAATTAAATAATTTGGATTTTAAAAGATATAATATTTATCTTTTTTATGGGAAAAATGAAGGTTTTCAAAATGAAATAATAGATAATTATTTTATAAAAGATTTTACAGGTGAAATAAATAAATATGATGAAAATGAATTTATAAATAATATTGAAACAATTATTAGCGGAATTTTTACAAATTCACTTTTTGTTAACGAAAAATTAATAATAATCTCTAGGACAACTGATAAAATAATTAAATTTATTGAGGATATTTTAGAAAAACAATTAATAGATATTAAAATTGTTTTAAAATGTGGAGTTTTAGATAAGAAATCTAAACTTAGATCACTTTTTGAAAAAAATAAAAGTTTAATCACGATACCTTTTTATGAAGATGAAATAAAAGATTTAATGCCAATAGTTGTTAATTACTTAAAAGAAAATAAAATTAAAATGTCTAGGGAAAGTATAAATTTAATATTAAGCAGAGCAAGCGGGAGCCGTGATAATTTAAAAATCGAATTAGAAAAAATATTAAATTATTCGTTTTCAAATAAAAATATAGATCTGGAAGTTGTCCAAAAAATTACAAATTTATCAGAAAATTACAGCGTAAGTGAGCTAGCAGATAACTTTCTTTTAAAAAATACAAAAAACATTGTAAGAATACTTAACGAAAACAACTATTCTAACGAAGACTGCATATTAATTGTAAGAACGATATTAAATAAATCTAAAAGGCTTTTAAACTTAATTGAAAAGTTTAAAAAAGTTAAAAATATTGAAGAAGTAATTTCAAATACAAAACCTCCAATATTCTGGAAAGATAAAGAAAATGTTAAAAAACAAATAAATACTTGGGATTTAGATGATCTTAAAAACAAAATTTATCGAATAAATGAGTTGGAAACCTTTATAAAAAATAATTCTATAAATTCCCTTCATGTGGTGTCTGACTTTATCGTAAGATTTTAATAGTTGTTTTTAATGATGTTGATGAGCCTATCTAACTGATCAATTCCTTTATATTCAAAAGTTAATTTTCCAGAATTGTTCTTTTTGTTACTTAAATATACTCTCATGCCTATTTTGTCAGATAATTCCCTTTCTGTTGCTACTGTATTTGGGTCTCTAGAATAATGAATTTTTTTATTTCCGTTTTTGATTAATCTAACCAGACTTTCGGTTTGCCTTACAGATAATTTTTTTTTTACAATTTTTTCTGCAAGTAATAGAGCATTATCTAAGCCAATTAGAATTTTTCCATGCCCATGAGAAATTTTTCCTTCTCTCAACATATCAATGAGTTTTTCAGGTAGAGATAGTAATCTTAAGAAATTTGATATATGAGATCTACTCTTTCCTATAAATTTAGAAACTTTATCTTGGTCATAATTAAAATTATCAATAAGATTTTTATAGCTTTCTGCTTCCTCTATAGGATTTAAATCCTTTCTTTGTACGTTTTCAATAATTGCTAATTCTAATGATTTTAAATTGTCAGCAGTTATTATTAATACCGGAACCTCATGAAGACCAGCAGACTGAGCCGCTTGCCACCTTCTTTCACCGGCGATTAGTTCATACTTATCATTTTGATCATCTGATTTTCTAACTATTAAAGGTTGAATTATTCCTCTTTCTTTTATTGAATTAGATAACTCCTCCAATGAATCTTTATCAAAAAATTTTCTTGGCTGATTTTTATTAGGAATTATAGAGCTTATTAAAATTTTATTGTTTGAAGTCTTTATATCACTATCACCTATAAGTGAGGATAATCCTCTTCCTAATCCTTTTTTATTTTTAAATGGATTTATCATGCTGCACTATCAACCCGTTTATCTTGTTCTAAAAATTCTTCAGTAAATTTAAAATATGCCTTACTACCTGGGCAAACCTTGTCATAAAGAAGAACTGGTATACCGTGAGATGGTGCTTCAGACAATCTCACATTTCTGGGAACAGTTGTTGAATATACTTTTTCTTTAAAATAGTTTCTTGCCTCTTTTTCAACTTGTCCTGAGAGTTTATTCCTCTTATCGTACATTGTAAGAAGGATGCCTCTTATGTCTAGTGATGGGTTCAAATTATATTTTATTCTCTCAATAGTTTTCATAAGCTGCGTTAATCCCTCCAGGGCAAAAAATTCAGTTTGAAGTGGGACAACTAGAGCATCAGAAGCTACTAGTGCCATAATTGTTAGAAGGCTCAACGATGGGGGACAGTCTATCATTATATAATCATAAGATGCTCCAGAATCATTTAAAATAGCGGTTAATTCATCCTTTAATTTGAAGGCTCTTCGACTATCACCGGCTGTCTCTACTTCAAGTCCTGACAAATCTACATTAGAGGTGATTAAATTAAGATTAGCAAAACTAGTCGGTTGTACTACCTCTGAAATTTTTTTATTTCCATTTAGAACGTTGTAAATTGTTGTTTCTGAATTAGAATTATTTGATAATCCAAGTCCAGTTGTAGCATTTCCTTGTGGATCAAGATCAATAACTAATATTTTTTTTCCTTTCATAGACAATCCTGCAGCTAAGTTAATTACTGTGGTTGTCTTTCCAACTCCTCCTTTTTGATTTATAACAGAGATAATTTTTTTATTCATTCATTTTTAAAATTTAAAGCTTATTATATTTAATTTTGACCTACTGTTAATAATTTGAGAAAAAAAATTATTTTTTTTTAAAAAATTTTTTTTTTTAAACATTTTTTTTCCTCAAATTAAAAATTTTTACAATAAATGAGTCTGCATTTGTTAAACTTTTCTTTTCCACATAATCAAATTCCCAAAATTTGCGTGCATCATTTAAATTTTTTTTCCCACTTTTGCCTAAGAATAAAATAATATATTTAAAATTTTTAAAATTGGTCTGTGCTATCTCAAAAATTACTTGCAAAGGTTTAAAAGCACGCGATATAATTACATCTGTAACTAAATTTTTTTCATCAAAAATATTTTTTCTGTGTACAACGGAGTTTAAATTAAACTTTTTTGTCATTTCTTTTAAAAAAGTACTTTTGTGAAAGCTCTTCTCGTAAAAAATCAGCTTAAACACTGGCTTTTTTGTTTTCATCAAAATACCTAAAACTATACCAGGTAGTCCAGCACCCGATCCTAAATCGGTGCATATTTGAACGTCATTTTTATCAATAAATTCAATACTTTGTGCGCTATCTAAAATATGTCTATATTTTATTGACTTTTCTGTGCTCTTACTAATTAGGTTTATTTTTTTATTTTTTTGAAGGATTGCTCTGGAATATTCTTCAAGCCAAATTAATGTTTCACGTGAAACTTTTGGTGCAATTATTTTATCAATTTTTAAAAAATTCGAATCAATCAAGCTATATGCTTAATAGACTTTCTTTTAAGATGAGACAACAAAATATACACTGCGGCAGGAGTAATTCCATCTATCCTTAAGGCCTGACCCATTGTTTTAGGCCTTATTTTCTTAAATTTTGACTTAACTTCATTTGATAAGCCGGAAAAAGAGTCATAATCTATATTTATTGGAATTATAAGATTTTCATCTCTCTTAAATGCTAATATATCTGCTTTTTGTTTCTTTAAGTATCCTTTATAATGTGAATTAATCTCTAACTGTTCATCTATTTCCTTTGAAATATAAGTAATTTCGGGCCAAATCTCTCTAATTTTATTCATGTCTACAGATTTTTGCCCAAGTATTTGATTAGCAGAACGAGAAATTCCATCTTTAGCAATATTAATACCATATTTCGATACTTTTGAAGGGGTTATCTTTAACTTATCCATTTTTGATTGAATTATTGATAGATTATTAAATTTATCCTTAAATATTTGCTCTCTTTCTTTCATTACTAATCCGATATCAATGCCCATTTGGGTCAATCTAATATCTGCATTGTCTGATCTTAGAGAAAGTCTATATTCAGCTCGAGATGTAAACATTCTATAAGGCTCTGCAACACCTTTGGTTACAAGATCATCAATCATAACTCCAATATATGCATCTGACCTGTCTAGAATGAAAGGCTCTTTTCCCATGAAAGCCAAAGCAGCATTTGACCCTGCGATTAATCCTTGAGCTGCGGCTTCTTCATATCCAGTTGTTCCATTTATTTGACCTGCAAGATACAAATTTTTAATTTTCTTTGTCTCCAAAGTTAAAAAAAGCTCTCTTGGATCTACAAAATCGTATTCAATAGCATATCCTGGTCTGATAATTTTTACATTCTCTAAACCACTGATATTATTACATATTTCTTTTTGTATATCACTTGGTAGTGATGTTGAAATCCCATTCGGGTAAATTGTATTATCATTTAAGCCTTCTGGTTCAAGAAATATTTGATGTCTTTTTTTTTCAGAGAACTTTTTGATCTTATCTTCTATTGATGGGCAATATCTTGGTCCCACTCCTTGGATGCTTCCTGAATACATTGCACTTCGTTTAATATTTTTTGAAATAATTTTATGGACTGTTTCATTTGTATAAGTCACTCGACATGAAATTTGTTTATTATAGTTTTTTTTTGTTAAGAATGAAAAAAAGTAAGGATCGTCATCAGCATGCTGCTCTTCCAAAATTTCAAAATTTATAGAACGAGCATCCAGTCTTGGTGGAGTTCCAGTTTTTAATCTTCCAATTTTAAAATTATATTTTTCTAATTGCTCAGTTAAGCCCGTTGAAGGTTTCTCATTAAATCTTCCTGCGGGAGTTTTCTGTTCGCCAATATGTATTAGACCATTTAAAAAAGTTCCAGTTGTTAGAATTACTTTAGAAGATTTAACTTCTTTGCCTGATTGTGTTGCGAAACCTATTATCTCATTTTTTTTAAATATAAATCTAATTACAGGATCAGAAAAAATGCTTAAATTACAATAGTTTACAAGTTTTTTTTGCATATATTTCTTATATAATGATCTATCACTTTGAGTTCTAGGTCCTCTTACTGCTGGACCTCTACTTCTATTTAATAGTCTAAATTGAATACCAGATTTATCCGCTACTTCACCCATCACTCCATCTAATGCGTCTATCTCTCTAACCAAATGTCCTTTTCCCAAACCTCCAATAGCTGGATTGCATGACATTTCTCCTATTGTATCAAACTTGTGAGTGAATAGAGCAGTATTAACACCTAACCTTGCAGATGCTGCTGCTGCTTCACATCCAGCATGACCTCCACCTACTACTACTACATCAAATGTTAATTCATTTTTCATAAATGTAATTTATTATTGATCCTAAATTTTACAAGAAAACACTTAAAATTGTTTAAAAGCTTTAAATATCAACGATTATTTTCCTATACAAAATTCGTTGAAAATTGAACCTAATATCTCTTCAACGTCAACTTTTCCTACTATCATGCCCAAATATCTAGTCGCCAATCTCAAATCTTCAGCTGCTTTATCAAATTCATCTGTTGATTTTTTTTCCTGGAAATTTTTTAAATGTTTAAAACATTTTTCAAGATTATATCTATGCCTATGCCTCGTAATAAAAATATCTTCTGTTGAAATAAAATTTTTTTCTAAATTTTTTCTAATCATATTTATAAGTTTATCTAGATTTTTTTCTTCCTTAATAGATATATAAACAGGATCATATATTTCTATTTCTTTACTAATTTTTTCTATGCCAAGATCCATTTTATTTACGACGATTATTGACTTTTTCAAATTAATCTCTTTAAAAACCCTAATAAAATCAACACTTTTTGGCTCTACTACAATTAAATTTAAATCTGCTTTTTCTGCTTTATTTAATGCTAATTTGATCCCTTTTTTTTCAATTTCATCCTTAGAATCTCTAATACCGGCAGTATCAGATATTACAACTGGATAACCATTCAAATTTAAATGAGCCTCTACTACATCTCTAGTGGTTCCTGCTATTTCTGACACAATTGCCATATCTCTTTTTGATAAATAATTTAATATAGATGATTTACCTGCATTTGTAGGACCAACAATTGAAATTTTAAATCCCTCTCTAATTATTTCGCCTACTTTTTGATCATTTAATATTGTATCTATTTCATTTATAATGTTTTCAATTTCTATTTGAATATTTCCTAAAATATCTTTAGGCAAATCATCTTCTGGAAAATCTATTTTTGCTTCTACATTTGATAAAATTTTTAATAATTTTTCTCTTAGTGAGTTAAATTTATCTGAGCTTTTACCAGACATAATTTTTACAGCTTGTTGTCTTTGAATTTCAGTTTCAGACGATATTAAATCTGCGATACTCTCTGCTTTTAATAAATTTATTTTGCCATTCTGGAATGCAATTTTAGTAAATTCTCCTGGATTTGCTAATCTACATCCATCAATTTTTGAAATTGAGGCGTGCATGGCATCGATTACTGCCTTGCTACCATGGACATGGAATTCGGCCATATCTTCGCCTGTGTAGCTATTTGGACTAGGAAACCATATCAATATTCCCTCATCAATAAGTGTATTATCCCTGATTTTAGTAAATTTTCTTATTGTTGCAACTCTTGGTTCTGGTAAGTTTTTTTTCGTAATTTGTGATATTACTTCACTCGTTTTAGGGCCAGAAACTCTTATCACTGATATTCCAGCGATTCCAGGACCTGATGATAGAGCATATATTGTCATTATAACAATTATAGCTAGTATTGAATTTAAATATATAAATTTTTCTATGATTATTTGGATTGCTTCATACCCCAAATGTGGAAATACATGGGTGAGATCTTTACTATCAGCATATTATTATTCTAAAGAAGGAGAATTCAATTTCAATCTTTTGAAAAATATCAAACAGTTTCCAAGTAAAGATTTCTTTGAAAAAAAAGTTAGAAGTGTTGAAGAAGCTTCAAAAGAATGGCTTCCAATTCAAAAAAAAATTAAAAAAACTCGCAAATTATATTTTTTAAAAACTCATAATGTTTATGGAGCTTACAAAGGAAATAGTTTTACTACTCCAGAGTTTACATTGGGGGCTATTAACATAGTTAGAGATCCAAGAAACGTGATTTCATCACTAATGAATCATTATTCCATTAATGAAGAAGAAGCACTCAATATGCTAAGTAGTGTTCATAGAAATTTAAGAGATGGGAATGATAAAGATGATTATTCTACTTATTCATTTATTAGCTCCTGGTCAAATAATTATAATTCTTGGAAGATATCTAAAAATATAAAAAAAATTTTAATTAAGTATGAGGATTTAGAAAAAAACAGGAAAGAAACTTTTTCTAAAATTCTAAAATTTACGAATGAACTCATGAATAAAAGTGAGGAGCTAGATAATAATAAATTGGAGAAATCAATTGCAACAACTGATTTTGAGATTTTAAAAAAGAAAGAAAAAGAAGAAGGTTTTGATGAAGCTATATACTCAAGTGAATTAAGAGAAAAAAAACCTTTTTTTAATCTAGGAAGTAAAAATGATTATAAAAAGCTTCTTAAACCTAAAACAATCAAAACCATAGAAATAAATTTTGGAAATGAAATGAAAGAATTAGGATACCTTTAAAATTAAGATGGCTTATTCATAGAATTAAAAAAGTCAGAATTATTTTTTGTATCCTTTAGCTTTGAATTTATAAATTCAATGGCATCCATGGAACCCATCGGGGCAATAATTCTTCTTAAAACATTCATTTTTTGAAGGTCATTTTTTTCAAATATTAATTCTTCTCTCCTTGTTCCCGATTTTGTTATATCAATCGCTGGAAAAATTCTTTTTTCTGATATTTTTCTATCTAAAATGGTCTCACTATTACCAGTGCCTTTAAATTCTTCAAATATAACTTCATCCATTCGACTTCCAGTGTCAATCAATGCTGTAGCTATAATTGTCAAAGAACCACCTTCCTCAATATTTCTTGCTGCTCCAAAAAATCTTTTTGGCCTTTGTAATGCATTTGCATCAACACCCCCTGTTAGTACTTTACCCGAACTAGGCACAACAGCATTATAAGCTCTTCCTAATCTTGTTATCGAGTCTAAAAGAATTACAACATCCTTTTTATGTTCAGTTAATCTTTTTGCTTTTTCTATTACCATTTCGGCAACTGCGACGTGTCTCTGGGCAGGTTCATCGAATGTAGAACTAATAACTTCTCCTTTAACAGTTCTTTGCATATCTGTTACTTCTTCGGGTCTTTCATCGATTAATAAAACCATCAAATAACACTCTGGATGATTTGCAGTTATTGAATTTGCTATGCTTTGTAAAATCATTGTTTTACCTGCTTTAGGTGGTGAAATAATTAGAGATCTTTGCCCCTTTCCTATTGGGCTAACTAAATCAATCAATCTAGGTGTTAAGTCTACCTTTTTATCTACCTTCACGGTTTCAACTTCCATTACGAGCTGTTTGTTGGGGTAAAGAGGTGTTAGGTTGTCAAAAGCTATCTTGTGTTTAAATTTTTCAGTTTCTTCAAAGTTAATTTTGCTAACCTGAAGCAAAGCGAAATATCTTTCACCTTCCTTTGGAGACCTAATTGGACCCTCAACAGTATCTCCAGTTCTTAATCCAAAGCGTCTTATTTGATTTGGACTTACATATATATCATCTGCTCCGGGCAGATAGTTGGATTCCATCGCTCTTAAAAAACCAAAACCATCTTGAAGTAATTGAAGAACTCCTCCCCCAGTAATTTCCTCTCCCTTTTCCGCGAGTTTTTTTAAAATAGCAAAATAGATCTCTTGTCGTCTGAGTGTACTGGCATTCTCTATTCCTAAGTTTTCTGCTTCTTTAATTAACTGCTCTGAGCTTTTTTCTTTTAGTTCTTGTATATTCATATTGGGAAGTTTTTAATTAGATATAATTAATATAGTTATGTGTTTACAATATTTCAACCCTATAAAGGCTTAAAAACAACAACAAAAACAATCAAAATAAGTAATAATGTAGGTATTTCGTTAATAATTCTGTAGAATTTGTGACTATGTATATTTTGATCTATTTTAAATTGGGCAAGTATTTTACCCAAATAAAAATGGTAAAATGTCAAAATAATTACAAAAATTATTTTTAATATCATCCATGTTTGGCCGATTTGTTGAAATCCAATACTGTGAATTAAAATAACTCCAAAAATCCAAGACAAAACCATTGCTGGAGTCATTATATAAAAGAAAAGTTTTCTTTCCATTATTTTAAATATTTCTGAAGTTTTTTTTTGTGAACTATTGTGAGCGTGGTAAACGAATATTCTTGGCAAATATAAAAGCCCGGCCATCCATGATATAACAGAAATTAAATGCAAAGACTTAAATAATAAGTAAAAATTCATTATTATATATTTTTTTCAATCAAGTTTTTTAACAAAAGTATATGATCATCACTATCATTCAAGCAGGGAACCAT
>MDTE01178316.1_pt1 | contig 17722 bp, 19 predicted proteins | sample 811231 | NCBI WGS metagenome assembly MDTE01 (sample SAMN05326651, study PRJNA326480) | marine metagenome | isolation source: seawater | place: Indian Ocean: Red Sea | collected 2010 | reverse complement strand
TATCGACACATGATCTTCCTATTATAGCAACTGGGGGAATATCTAAAATTGAACATGTTTTGGAATTAAAAGAAGCCGGCGCAAGTCTTTTTGGAATGGCAACTTCACTTGTTTTAGATCCTTATTGTATCCCCAAAATAAATTATAAATTATAATGTTTACTATAGTATTACTAGAACCACAAATACCTCCAAATACTGGATCAACTGGTCGATTATGTGGCGCAACAAATACAAGACTTCATATTGTTGGGAAATTGGGTTTTGAGCTATCTGATAAAACTTTAAAAAGAGCGGGATTAGATTATTGGGATCATATTGATTGGGAGTACTTTCCAGATTTAGAATCTTATTGCGATAACATGGTAAAAAATGAATCATTCCATTTATTAACTACCAAATCATCTAATCCTTATACATCACAAAAATTCAATGAAGGGGATTTTATAGTATTTGGAAGTGAGACAAAAGGTATTAGTGATATTTTTTTAAAAAAACACTGGGATAATACCTGTACAATACCCATGATAAATCCATATATTAGAAGTCTAAATCTGGCAACTAGTGTTGGGATAGTACTATATGAAGCAATTCGTCAAGTCAATGTGTCATAGATTAATAATTAGTTCTCTAGTTGTATTAATGCTACATGGATGTTCAAGTTCTCCAAGATATGGAACAGGACAAAATTCATTTTCTAGTTCAAAAAAGAACCAAAAAAGTACAAAATCAAAAAAAACAACAAAGCATAGAAGAATATTAAAAGGGGTCAGTTCATTTTATGCAGAAGATTTTCATGGTAAACTTACAGCAAATGGGGAAGTATACGATATGTATGGGTTAACTGCAGCTCATAAAACTTTGCCTTTAAATACAGTCTGTAGAGTCACAAATCTTTCTAATAAGAAATCACTTATTTTAAGAATTAACGATCGTGGGCCATATATTAAAGGTAGAATTTTAGATTGCTCATATGGTGCAGCAAAAAAACTAGATTTTGTAAATGAAGGAACAACTGATGTAAAAATTGAAGTAATCGAATGGGGCGATAATAAATATATGAAGCATAGAGAGTAATATTATGAAAAAATTTTATATAGTCGTCAATCCTCATGGAGGCTTAAAAAAGGGGCTAGGGATTTTAGAAAAAGTTCAGCCAATATTTGAAGAGAATGATTGTGAATTAACAATCCTTAAGACAGAATATGCAGGTCATGGAAAAGATTATGCATATGAAGTTGATTTTACAAATTACGATGGATTTTGTGCAATAGGTGGAGATGGGACTATGCATGAAATAATTAATGGTATGCTAAAACGCCCAGATAAACGACAGCTCCCTATTGGACTAGTAACTGGAGGAACTGGTAATTCATTTATGCATGATCTTGATTGTCTTGAACCTGAGAACGCAGCAAAACGAATTCTTACTGGCAGGGAACGACCAATTGATATTGCTAAAGTCGATGCTAATGGAGAAACTTTATACGCCTTCAACATTGTGGGCTGGGGGATGCCAACTGATATAAATATTCTTGCAGAAAAAATGAGGTGGCTTGGTGAACAAAGGTACAATGTAGCATCAATTTTAGAAGTCTTAAAAGGAAAACGAAGGTTAGCAAAATTGATTATTGATGGAAATACAGTTGTTGGTGATTATGGATTTATTCTAGGTTGTAATACGATACACACTGGTAAAGGGATGATGATGGCTCCACTAGCGCAATTAAATGATGGGCTTATTGATTTAATTATAGCTAGAAAAGCTGGGAGATTAAAATTATTGTCACTTTTTCCAAAGCTATTTAAAGGAGCTCATGTTGGAGATCCACTAGTAGATTATCACCAGGTAAAAGAATTTTCAATTGTTCCAAAAGAAGATAATATCTTAAATATTGACGGTGAAATGTTAGGAAGTACACCGATTAATGTGAAAATCAAAAAAGGCTTAATTAACGTTCTTGTATAAATAGGAAAAAATAAATGAGTATCATGAAAGGTAGAAATATCGTTAATCTAATTGGAATACCAGGGTGGTTACTGATGATTTGGCTAGGTGGCCTCTACTATAGTATTTTTATTCTTTTATCAATGTCTTTGGCCCTTGGAGAGTATTATTCAATGGCTGAAAAAAAAGGTGCTAAACCCTTACGATGGATGGGTATTGTATCGTCAGTGTTTATAGTAGATTATTTTTATGTACAACCTGAATTAACATCTCACGATTTAATTGGTGTTCTAATATTGATCACTTTTTTAATCATGATTTGGGAATTGTTTTCCGAAAATAATAATTCTGGATTAAATATTGCTTATACATTAGCTGGCATACTATATGTTTCAGTATCATTAGGAACATCAATAGATCTAAGGCAATTTGATTCATTAATGAATACAAAAATAACTTTAGCAATGGTGTTATCGGTGTGGGCGTGCGATTCTGCTGCCTTTATTTTTGGTATTAATTTTGGAAAGAAAAAGATTTTCCCTAGGGTTAGCCCAAAAAAGTCATGGATAGGATCAATAGCAGGATTATGTGCATCATTATTAACATTTTATCTATTCTATCATCGAGGATGGCTAGGTGATATTTTTGTATTAACCGATGTTATAGTTTTAGGAATTATTGCTGGTGGGATAGGCCAATTAGGGGACTTTACTGAATCTCTTTTAAAAAGAGATGTTGATATTAAAGATAGCAGTAAAATTTTATTAGGACATGGTGGAGTATTAGATCGTTTTGACAGCTTGATATTCGCATCGCCAGCGACCTATCTTTACATCCATTTTTTAATGTAAAATTAACCGTTTAAAATTTTTTAATGAAATTACATTCTATTTTAGCAACAGATTGTGGCTCAACTACTACGAAGGCTATTCTTATTGAATATATAGATGGGGAATATAGATTAACTCATCGAGGTGAAGCCCCGACAACAGTTGAAGCTCCTTTTGAAGATGTTACTAGAGGTGTATTAAATGCTGTAATGGAAGTTGAGGAATTAGCAGGACGAAAAATTTTAGATGGAGATGAAATTTTAACTCCGCAAACTAATGATGATGGTGTCGATATTTATATATCGACCAGTTCAGCAGGTGGCGGTCTACAAATGATGGTTGCTGGAGTCGTGCAATCCATGTCTGGTGAGAGTGCAGAGCGTGCAGCTTTAGGTGCTGGATCAATTGTGATGGATGTAATGGCTTCTAATGACGGGAGATTGCCACATGAAAAAATAAAACGTATTCGTGACCTTAGACCTGATATGATCCTTTTATCTGGTGGTGTTGATGGAGGTACAGTATCTCATGTTGTGGAATTAGCTGAAATATTACAAGCAGCTAACCCTCAGCCAAGATTAGGTCAGAATTATAAATTACCAGTTATATATGCTGGAAATATAAAAGCTCAAGATGAAATAAAAGAAACTCTAGGAAAGATGACAGACCTTGATATTGTTGATAATATTCGTCCTGTATTAGAGAAAGAAAACCTCGAACCATCTAGGGATAAAATACATGACTTATTTATGGAACATGTCATGCAACAAGCCCCTGGATATAAAAAACTTATGTCTTGGACTGATGCTCCAATTATGCCAACACCTGGTGCGGTAGGTTCGTTAATTGAGATGATTGCAGAAAAAGAAAAAATTAGCGTTGTCGGAGTAGATATAGGGGGAGCAACCACTGATATTTTTTCAGTATTTCAAGGAAAGTTCAATAGAACAGTTAGTGCAAATTTAGGAATGAGCTATTCTATATGTAATGTTTTAGCAGAATCAGGTTTGGATAATGTTTTAAGATGGGTCCCCTTTGATATTGACAGAAAAGAATTGACTAATCGTATTGGTAATAAAATGATTAGACCAACAACTGTGCCTCAATCACTTGATGAATTATTTATTGAGCAAGCAATTGCACGTGAAGCATTGAGACTGTCCTTTAAACAGCATAAAGAATTTGCTGTCGGTCTTAAAGGAGTTCAAAAAGAAAGAACAATATCAGATGCATTTGATCAGAAATCTTCAGGTCAATCACTAGTTAATATGATGGAGCTAGATTTATTAGTTGGCTCCGGCGGTGTATTAAGCCATGCTCCACGCAGGGAGCAATCAGCGAGAATGTTGATAGATTCCTTTATGCCAGAAGGAATAACGCAGCTAGCAGTTGATTCAATTTTTATGATGCCACAATTAGGAGTTTTAGCAAATATTCAAAAAGAAGATCTAGCTGAAGATGCTAGAGTTGCAGCTTTAGAAGTTTTTCATAAAGATTGTTTAATTAGACTTGGTACATGCATTACACCAGTAGGGGATTGTAAAGATGGTTCTATGGTTCTTCAAATAAAATTATCTATGCCAGATGGTAGTAACATTGAATATGAACTTGAAAAAAATGAACTCTATAGAATAAAGGCGCCATATGAACCGATAGATGCAATTTTAACACCGCATAAAAAAATGAATATTGGAGCCGGTTTTGGAGAGTCCATTAAGACGGTAATATATGGTGGTGTAGTGGGTTTAATTTTTGATGGTCGAACAAGGCCTATTTCTATCCCTAAAGAATCACATAGTCGATTACAGTTTTTAAATAATTGGTCTAAAGCAGTTGATGAATATCCTAATTAATATACATAAATAACAACATGGCGCATTCTTATACACCTGGACTTAAAGTATTACATTATTTAAAAATAATGAAAAATAGACGTCTCCCTATCAAAGGAGAAGTGACAAAAATAAAAGGAGATTTATTAAAACCTGATGATATTGTAGCTAAAACAGATTTACCTGGTAATGTGCAAATGCTCAAGATTGCTAACTTGTTAAATATCGGCCCTTCTGATTTGCCTGATGTTATGATATTAAAAGAAGGTGATAAAGTGACTAAAGGTGAATTAATTGCTCAAACCAATGGCTTATTTGGTTTTTTCAAATCTGATGTTAAATCACCGATCGATGGAACTATTGAATCAATATCTGATGTAACAGGTCAAATTGTACTTCGTGAAGCACCTATACCCGTTGAAGTTGATGCCTATATTAGTGGGATTGTTGAAGACGTTATTCCAAATGAGGGAGTTGTTATCAAATCTGATGCAGCATTTATCCAAGGTATTTTTGGAATAGGTGGGGAGAGTAGAGGTACCTTAGAGGTTGTAGTTCCTGATCGTGAAAGTGAATTAACCGAAGATTTATTAAAAGAAACTCATAGAGGGAAAATTATTGTAGGAGGATCTCATATTAGTCTTAGTGCTTATAAGAAAGCATTATCTTTAAATATTGCTGGTATAGTTGTAGGTGGATTTAATTATTATGATTTGGAAGAAATATTAGGATATACACTAGGAGTGGCAATAACTGGATCTGAAAATCTAAATACATCTTTGATTGTTACTGAGGGATATGGAAATATTCGTATGAGTTCACGTACATTTGATTTGTTAAGCAAGCATAATGGTAAATTTGTGTCTATTAATGGAGCAACTCAAATTCGAGCTGGAGTTATAAGACCGGAAATTGTAATTCCTTTATCTAAAGATGATCTTGCTAATAAGCATCCTTTGGAATCTGGTGAGAAGGGGATTAGTGATGGAAGTTTAGTACGGGTAATTAGAGCGCCATATTTTGGACAAATGGGCACCGTAAAAAGTTTACCATCTGAACTACAAAAAATGGAATCTGAAACTATGGTGCGAGTAGCTATAGTTGAGATTGATGGTGATGAATTAACTATACCTAGAGCAAATTTAGAAATGGTTGAAGTGGACTAGAATGATTCAAAATATTAAAAATAAATTACTTCCAAAAGATATTCCTATAAATAATATCCTAGAAGAGCAAGACCGTTTATTCTTGGAACATTTAGCAAAAAAAATTTATAATTCTGGCTTAATTACACCTGCAGTCTTTTTTTTAGAAATGGCTAAACCTTTAAGTTTATTAGGTTCACATGCTCTTGTTTTTTTGGGGCCAATTATTAATGCATTTATTCAAACTGAAAATTACAACCGTAAGGTTCAAATTTTTGAAAACTCAGAAAACGTAGAGCGTCTATTAAAAATGATAGAGACCTTAGATAAAAATAAGAATGGAGATAATCATGAACTATCGTGATTTAATTTATAATACAAGATCCTTTAGCTTAGCATTTCTAATATTTATTTCAATAATACAGTCACCCTACTTTATCGATGATAGAAAAGTGATGTTGATGGCAATATTATTTTTTGGAGCACTTTTATTATACTTTATTGATAAAGCTCAGCGTGGAGAAGATATTTTTCTTCGTTCTATCCCAGGATTAAAAGCTGTTGAAGAAGCAGTTGGAAGATCAACTGAGATGGGTAAGCCAGTATTATATGTACCAGGTATTCAAGATATGGATCAAGTAGAAACTGTGGCTGGGGTAATTGTACTAGGCCATGTATCAAAAATGACTGCAAGATATGATACCACATTGAATGTTCCTGTATCAAGAGCAATTGTTATGAAAGCTGCTAGAGAAGCATGTAAAGAATCATATTTAATGGAAGGAAGACCGGACATGTTTCATGATGATATGGTGCACTACCTTACTGATGAACAATTTGCTTATGCAGCGGGGGTTAATGGAATTATGGTGCGAGAAAAACCTGCTGCATGTCTATATATGGGTAAATTTTATGCAGAATCCCTATTATTAGCAGAAACTGGAAATTCCATTGGTGCTATTCAGATAGCAGGTACGGCATCACAAGCTCAAATTCCATTTTTTGTAACCGCATGTGATTACACTTTAATCGGAGAAGAGTTTTTTGCAGCAAGTGCTTATTTATCTGAAAAACCGGAATTGATTGGTGGAGTTAAAGGTCAGGATATGATAAAAGTATTTATTATTGGTCTTATTTTATTCGGTGTACTATTAAGACTGATGAATGATTTAGGAATTATAGGATTTAATATCCTTGAATTTCTAATAGTGAAATAAGGAAAGAAGTATGCTTTGGAAACGACAAATACCTATTTTAATAGTATCTATTATTGGATCCCTTACATTATTTGGATGGTTTATTAACGAACCTAATATAAAGAGATTTGTTGATGATGATGCAACCCAATGGTATGATATTCTTGCAAGTTTTGCGATTTTTTTAGGAGGATTTAATCTACTAAAACTTCAACTTGAAAAAATTGTGAAAAAGCAATCAGGATGGCAATATTCAGTATTTGCAATTTTAGGATTTATTTTAGCAATAACAGCAGGTTTTTTTTACAAAGGGAATCCAGATGTAGCATGGGGTACTCACGTTACTGCAAAAGGTACTTTATTTAAATGGATTTTCACCTACATATTTGCACCTTTACAAGCAACGATGTTTGCTTTACTTGCTTTTTATGTCGCATCGGCATCTTATAGGGCTTTTAGAATACGAAATTTTGAAGCCACCTTATTATTGATCTCAGGGATTATAATTATGATTGGTAGAGTCCCGCTAGGAAGTAGCATTTCAAGTTGGTTTGTTATGTATTTATTAGTTTTGGTTTCTGGTATAATCATTAACACCATTTATAAAGATAAAAAAATAACATTGGGGACTATTGCTGGCGGGTTAATTATTGTGACCATAGCGGGTATCTCGATGGGATGGCCCCTAGATCAGCCTGGAGTGTTTTATTTACCTTATCTTCAAGAATGGATTTATAAATATCCTAATGTTGCTGGCGCTAGAGCAATTATGATTGGTATAGGATTAGGGATTTTTGCAACATCAATTCGATATATTCTTGGAATTGAAAAATCATATATTGGAGAGTGACCATGAAAATTTTGATTGATTTAATTTTAAAATTAGGTAAGGTCGATAGACGCTGGATTTTCTTAATTATAGGTGCTGTGGTTATTATTCCATTGTTTTTTCCCTTAGGGCTACCAATCCGTGCAACCGCTACTACTCAACAAGCCTATGATGCTATAGATCAATTACCAAAGGGCTCTAAGATTTTGTTATCTTGCGAATATGGACCGAGCACAAAACCTGAAATTCATCCAATGGTAATGGCTGTTTTACGTCATCTATTTAAAAATGAACATAAAGTATATGTGACATGTTTATGGCCTGATGGGCAATTTTTAGCCGAAGAAGCTTTGGATAAAGTTGCAGAAGAAGAATATGGTCTGACCTATGGTGAAGATTATGTTCTATTGGGTTTTCGTCCTGGAAACGAAGCTGTAGTAAAAGGAATAGTTAGCGATTTAAGAAAACTATATACAATTGATGCTCGCGGGACAAAAGTAACTGATATCCCAATGATGAATGGTGTAAATAGATTTAAAGATTTTGATTTTTTATTCTCAGCATCAGCGGGTTATCCAGGAACAATAGAATGGGTTCAATATGCAGTTGATCCAACTGATGTTCCTATGAGTACAGGAACAACATCAATTCAAGTCAATGAAATTATGCCTTACATTCAGGCAGGTCAGGTGAATGGTATTTTAGCTGGTATGCCAGGTGCCGCAGAATATGAAGCCTTGATTGGCGTTCCAGGTATTGGTACAAGTGGTATGGATGCCCAGTCTATTGCTCATTTAGTAATTGTCATTTTTATCGTTCTTGGAAATATTGGGTTTTTCATTGAACGTAATCGTTCAAAAAAATATTAAGGAGTAATTTATGTTTGGAGAAATATTGGGTGCATGGATTGCTGTATTTTTAACTTTAGCTATATTTTCTTTTCTCTATAAAGATAATCCTTTTTACAAGTTAGCAGAACATCTATTTGTTGGAGTATCGGCAGGGTATTGGATGTCGATGTTCTTTTGGACACAAATTCAACCAAACTTATTTGGACGACTGTGGCCGTCATCACATTATTCAGATGGATTTTGGTATGGGATTTATAACTTTTTAGGATTTTTCTCATCGTCAATTTTTCCTGATGGCGGTATCGATAAAGGACACGATATTCATTTTAGCTATTTAATTCCATTTGCGTTAGGAATTATGATGCTACTAAGCTTAATTCAAAGATTTAGTTGGTTTGCAAGATGGGGTATTGCATACACCGTTGGTATGGCCGCAGGTCTAAGAGCGTATGGGTATTTGAACTCTAATGTCCTAGCTCAAATAAAAGGGACAATCATTCCATTAGTAAATACGGATATTCCCTTTTTTAGTCTTTTAGATGTCTCTCATTTTAATAATTTTATAATTCTACTTGGTACTATAACTGGACTTCTTTATTTCTTTTTCTCTAAAGAACATAAAGGTAATTTTGGGAAACTGACACATATTGGAATTTATTTCCTTATGATATCTTTCGGTGCATCATTCGGATTTGCAGTTATGGGTAGAATATCTCTTCTTATTGGTAGATTTGTTGAATTAATCACATATTCAGGTCCACAATATCATCATGCCAGTATTTGGGTTTTGATTATTATGGTTGGGTTATTAGGATATTCTGCATTTAATGATAAAGGGAATACACAAAAAGATTTCTAATAGTTGACACAATACAATTTTGAAAGAAATTAATAAATTTAACAAAATTGTATTTTTTACTGGAGCAGGAATGTCAGCGGAATCAGGTATTCCCACATATAGAGGGGCAGGAGGTATTTGGAAAGACTATAAATGGACAGAATATGCTTGTCAGGAAGCTTTTAACCGAAATCCCAACAAGGTACTAGACTTTCATGAATTGCGGCGTATAGAAGCATTAAAATGCCAACCCCATATAGGTCATGATATTATTACAAAGGTGCAAAACTATAAATCAGATTCAATAATAATTACTCAAAACATAGATGGTATGCATCAAAGATCAGGTTCTATAAATATAATTGAATTACATGGTAGCCTTTGGAGACAGCGATGTGAAAAAGAAAAAATATTATTTGAACATATGGACAATGGTAAATATATCAAAAGAAAATGTGATTGTGGTGAATGGCTTAGACCTGATATAATTTGGTTTCAGGATATGTTAGATCGAAATACAGTAGATATTGCAACTAGATCTATTGGAGAATGTGATTTATTTATTAGTATTGGGACTAGCGCAACAGTCTGGCCAGCTGCTAGCTATCCATCATTAGCAAAAAATTCTGGTGCGTTCTGCGTAGAAATAAATCCAGAAGAAACAGAGTACTCGTATATTTATGATATGAATATTAGGCAACCAGCAAGTGCAGGACTTTCTAAAATTTTTAATTAATCAAAAGAAGTAAACTATGAAAAATCCATATCTATCTTTAATTATTTTAAGTTTTCTAATTATTTTAATACATAATACTATTCCAGAAGATTTAAAATATCCTAGAACCAATACAATTGAAGTATCAGATAAGTATTTTGATACCACAATAAAAGACCCATATCGGTGGCTTGAAGACGATAACTCCAGAGGAACAAAAGCTTGGGTTGATAAACAAAATTCTTTTACAAATGGATATATGAGAAAAATTCCATTTAGAAATAAATTGGAAAAAAGATTAACAGAAATATGGAACTATCCTACACAAGGAATACCATTTAAAGAAGGTGAAAAATACTATTTTTTTAAAAATAATGGACTTCAAAACCAGTCAGTTTTATATGTACAAGATTCACCCACAACAGAAGAAAGTATTTTTATGGATCCAAACTCATTTTCAAAAGATGGAAGTATTTCATTAAGCGGTGTCTATTTTTCTCCAGATAATAAATATATGGGATATTCAATTAGTAGAGGAGGATCAGATTGGAGAGAATTTTATGTAAAAGATTTAAATAGTGGTGAAATTTTAGAAGATCATATAACTTGGGTCAAGTTCAGCAATATGTCATGGCATGGTTCAGGCTTTTATTATAAGAAATATCCAAAACCAGAATTAGATAATGAACTTTCTGCTACGAATGAAAATGCTAAAGTGTATTTTCATAAAATTGGTACCGATCAAAAAGATGATCTTATGATTTATCATGAGCCAGATAATCCAAGACTTTCTCCTAGTATTAGTGTCTCTGAAGATCAAAAGTTTATGTATTTATACAGATCGTCCGGTACATATGGAAATATGTTAGCCTTCAAAAATTTAGATAATAAAGATAAAGAGTGGTCACATATAGTTGAGGATTTAAAATCCCAATGCTGGATAATGGATAATTTTAATGACTATCTATATGTTTACACTGATAGAAATGCACCATTTAAAAAAATTGTTAAAATTAATCCAAATAAACCAAATGAAAAAAATTGGGAAACTATTATTGAAGGCACAGAAGATCAGGTCCTTCTATCAGTAAATTTAATAGGAGGAAAAATATTTGCACATTTTACTGAAGATATAACTAGTGTTTGGAAAGTTTTTGATCTAGATGGAAACTATCTTTATAATGTAGATATCCCTGGGAAAGGAATCGTTAATGGATTCAATGGTGATAAAGATCAAATGATAGTTTGGTATTCATTTAATAATTCAGTCACGCCACCAACTATATATCAATACGATATTACTACCAATTATTCAACAGTTTATAAAGAATCGGAAGCCAGGTTTAACAGAAATAATTATATATTAAAACAAGAATTCTATCCATCAAAAGATGGAACTATGATACCAATGTTTATTGCTCATAAAAAAGGACTAAAAATGGATGGACAACGTCCAACTTTACTATATGCTTATGGTGGGTTTAACGTTTCAATAAAACCTTATTTTAGTAAAACTAATACAATTTTGCTGGAAAATAATGGAATCTATGTAATAGCTAATCTTCGTGGAGGTGGTGAATATGGTCAAAAATGGCATGAAGCAGGAATGTTATTAAATAAGCAAAATGTATTTAATGATTTTATTTCTGCCGCTGAATATCTTTTTAATACTAATAGAACATCCCCTAGGTATCTAGCAATTAAAGGTGGGTCTAACGGTGGTCTTTTAATAGGGGCAGTAATTAATCAAAGACCAGATATATGTAAAGTAGCTTTTCCAGAAGTCGGAGTTATGGACATGTTGAGATATGAAAAATTTACTATTGGGCATGCATGGGCAGTAGAATATGGTTCAGTCGATAATGAAATTCATTTTAATAATTTATTAACTTATTCACCATTACATAATATTCAGACCGTAGAATATCCTTCTGTTTTAATCTATACTGCAGATCATGATGATAGAGTAGTACCCGCACATTCCTTCAAATATGCAGCGACTCTTCAAAATGCACAGCAAGGTAAAGATCCAATACTAATTAGAATTGGAAAAAGTGCAGGTCATGGTTCTGGAAAACCTACCAAAAAGATTATTAAAGAGAATGCAGAAAAATGGGCATTTATGTTTTACGAAATGGGCTTAGATTATTGATCTAGTACTCGGTTTATATCATCTCTAATTAAAATTAATATAGCAGATTGAGGAACAATAAGATAGTCCTTATTCTCTAATTGAATTTCAATTCCTGCTTTGCCTAAAAATAGAGCATAGTCACCAATATCTGCCTGTGTTGGTATATATTTAATGTCAGCTTTATCATCCTTCCATGGCTCATCAAATTCATCATTTGGAGAACCTAGAGGTATTCCAGGCCCAACTTCCACAACAATTCCACCACGGACCTCTTGCTTCTCAATAACACTTGGTGGTAGGTAAAGACCTGCCGGTGACTTTTTTTCCCCAGTATCAGGTGAAATTAGAACCCTATCACCAACTACTAATACTTGCTTACTAGCACTTTTCATATTTTCAGATTCAATTATTTTTCTTTTAATTGAAGATTTAATGAATCATTAGGTTTCGCTTTTGGTGGCACTTGTCCCCAATAGTTTTCATTCGTATTAAGTAAATAGAATACATTATTATCCGTTCTGTAAACATCATCTGAATTGATACTTCGAATATAGTTATGTTGATAGTCTTGACCTTTATTTCCGAAAAGATAATGCAATATTAAGTCACCATCTTCCTTAAATAATTTTAAATGTTTTCCAATTGAATCCGTGACTCCAAATTTCTCCCATTTTTCAGGTTTTGATGTCATCAGAACTTCCTTTTGAACTTTAAGAACCTTATTAAATAAATTATCAATTTGATTCTCTTTAATAATTAAACTATCAGCATTCGCAATTTTCCATGTTGTATCTGAACGAACTAGCTGTAAGTCTTTATCACCATCTTCTATATTAATAAACGCAATATCATCTATGTTTCCATTAAAAATTTCTGTAGTATTTATCTGGTATGTATTTTGACTTCTGACATTAAATATATATACAATAATTAATACACCTAATATCCCAGTTATAATTTTAATTTGCTTAGTCATAAATTTGCCTCAAAATTTCAGCTCGTTTATTTTCATTTTTTAATTTATAAAAACCTAATCCAATGATTAATAACGATGGTAAAATAATATTTATCCATTTCCATCTTTTTCGTGCACCATCTTCAATTTCATCTAAAGGCCTATTTGTTATCTCTCTAGAACGAAGTGAGATAAGGTCTTCATCGCCAGCTAAGTAATCAACTGCATTCATAATAAAAATCATATTATCATTTACTGATAATCCGCTATCATCAAATAAGAATTTTGAATCTCCAATAACCATTAATTCACCACCATTTTTAAGTTTGGATGAAGCTGCTAAGATTTTACTACTTTGCCCTAACATTTTAATAAATGGGTTTTGTTGAGGATCTGGACTTAACATCCAGTTACTTTGCATTAGTCCACTATTGTTTGATGATTTAAATAATGGAAAACTTTCACTTACTAAATCATTTGATGTAGTATCAAGTTTAATTTCACTAGGAAAAAACAATAGAGCCTGCTCTAAATCTGAGACCACAATTTGATTATTATTAAATGTTTTAATAATAGGAAAAAACGGATATTCCATAGGTCTATTCATTACAAAAATTCCACGTCTTTCCTGTACTTGAACACTACCACAATTTCCATCCAAAACTAAATTCTTTTGAATCGATATTCCATATTTTTCGGAAAAATTAAAAATATCAGAAAGAATTATATTTGCTTGCTGAGTTTGAATATCAGTAGTAACACCACTTTGTGTAAGCAGCATTGATTTACCTGATGAGAGAAAGAGATCCAAGTTCTTTTTGATTAGACTATCTAATGTGTCAATCGCTCCTGAAACCAATAATACATCTATTGAAGTTGGATCCAATGTAGTTAGATCAATATTTTTAAAATTGTAATGTTGACTTAACTGATTAGATAAATTCTGAGTTTTTGTTTCAGACTCTGTATCCAAATGAGCTAATCCGATAGTTTTTTTATCTACATTTATCAGGGTTTTAATTTTAGTGCTTATTAAATATTCTAATCCTGCTGTAGTTTGAATGACTGGAATAGTTTCTTTTTTATCCTCAAATAAAAGAACCATTCCAAGATATACTTTCTTTATTTCAACTTTGTCATTCTCGATAACTTGCATTTGAACAGGCTGAATACCATCTTTAGTTGCTTGCTCTTTTAAATCATCATCAGATTCTGGATTGTTGAAGTAAAAACGAATATTATCATCAGAATAAGCACTGAACTCCTCTAAGATATCTTGTAAAAAACGACGAGTATTTCCTAACTCGTTAGGTAAATTTTCAGAAAAGTAGATTTTCATAGTTAAAATATCATCTACTTTTGAAACAATGTTTTTACTCGATTCTGAAAGAGAATACATTTTGTTATCAGTAAGATCTATTCGTTTAAAAACGTTTCGCGAAATTAAATTTAAAAGAACAAGACCAACTATTAAAGCTGATGTATATAGGGCAAATGAGTTTTTATCTTTTACTAACATATATTAACTCCATTTCCTTGATTCAAGAACTCTAGTCGTAATGTAAAGGAAAAAACCAATCATTGATCCAAAATAAACTAAGTTCCTCGTATCAATTACTCCTCTTGAAATATTAGATAAATGAAATTCTGTACTCATATACTGTATGGTACCAGCAATTGAAGGAGGCATAAATACTAGCAACTTATCCATTAAAAAGAAAACTAATACGATGGCAATACCAACAATAAAAGCAATGACTTGATTATCAGTTAAGCTACTCGTAAAAACTCCGATTGACATATAGACTCCTCCAAGAAGTGCCAGACCTAAGTATCCTGTAAAAATTGCTCCATGATCTATATTTGTTCCGGCATATAAAAGAGTTATGAAATGAATAATTGTAGTCAACAAAGCTATCAACAGAAGTGAAAAACCTGCTAGATATTTGCCTATTACAATTTCTCGCTCTCTTAGTGGAAGGGTAGTAATAATTTCGATCGTTCCAAGTCCTTTTTCTCTTGATATTAAACCCATAGATATGGCTGGAATAAAGAAGAGATAAACTATTGGAATGATGTCAAAAAGAGCTCTCATATCCGATTGATTATAAAGAAAAAACCTATTAGTAAAAAAGTATCCATTCAATAGAGCAAATACCACTAGAAAGATATATGCCATTGGTGTAGCAAAGAATGATCGTAATTCTTTTTTACAAATGACTAGAATATTATGCATTTACTTTATCTCCATCTTTAGTCAAATTCATGAAAATATCTTCAAGGTTATTTACCGTAGCTTTCATTTCTAAAATTATCCATTTATTTTTAATACAATAATCAAAAACATCCTTTCTTAAATCAGTTGAACTAGGATATTCCAAAACAATATTAAAGGTTTCTTTGTTAATTTTATTTACCGACTTTACGTTTAAAGAAGGAATAACGGCTTTTATTTCATTGATAGAATCTTCTTCACAATTTTGAATTTCTAAATTCAACTCAGACATGCCTTTTGAATCTGAAATTAATTCATCATTTGTACCATCAGCAACAATTTCACCATTATGTATAATAATAATTCTATCTACTGTAGCTTGAATCTCTTGCAATATATGAGATGACATTAAAACTAACTTTTCTTGCCCTAATTTTTTAATTAAACGACGAATTTCTACAATCTGATTCGGGTCTAATCCAGTCACTGGTTCATCAAGGATTAATATTTTAGGATTATGGATCATAGCTGCTGCTAACCCAATTCTTTGTTTATAACCTTTTGAACAATTACCTACTGTTCTGTGGATGACTCCTTTTAATCCGCATTCAATAACTACTCGTTCAAGGTTTTGTTTAAAATCCTTGCCAGTGATTGCTCTTATATCAGCATGAAATTTTAAATAGTCATATACTTTCATTTCAGTATATAACGGATTTAATTCAGGTAGATACCCTATTAATTTTTGAACTTCAAGATTATTCTCTGATATATCCATGCCATTGATATAAACATCTCCTGAAGTAGGTGTAAGATAACCAGTGATCATTTTAAGTGTTGTGCTTTTACCAGCGCCATTTGCACCCAGGAAGCCAACAATTTCTTTATCAGATAAATTAAATGATATTGACTTAACAGCTTTAATATCACCATAATTTTTAGATAGACTTTCTAGTTTAATCAAGTAGTAACTCCTTAATGTTTAGTACAATTAAATCACAATTCTTAAATTTGTTCCAAAATTTTCCCGGCAATATTAATAAATTTTTTTATTGAATAATAGGTAGAGAATTCATCAAAATTGTGATAAACTTCACAAAATGATAATATATAACCTATTTATCTTGACTTGATGTAGTAATTCAAAATAGATTTGAGTCGCTGGACAATTAATTTTGACCAGTTTTGGTATACCATAATAATAAAGTAAGGAGCGTCTTATGACTCGCTTATTCAAATCGATAGTCTCTACACTAGTAATGTTATCACTAGTTGCAGTGCTTCCAGCTGAAACAGCAGCTAATGCTGATCAAGTTGAGTTTGCAGTACAACAAGATAGTGATGACGCTATTTTTGCTAGTGCAGATGTAAAAAAGAAGAAGAAAAAAGGAAAGAAAGTTTCCGGTAAAGGTAAAAAGAAGAAAAAAGGCTTTTTCTCAAAAGTTTTTGGCGCTAAGTAACCTTAATTCTTTTTCAAAAGAATAATAAAAAAGGGTACGTTAATCGTACCCTTTTTTATTATTTAAAATGAAACTATAATTAAGGCATAAAAACAAGGGAGTAAGGGAATGCTTTCAAAACTACATACCATAATAATATCTATTTTTATATTTTTTACATTTTCACCTGCACAGCAATCTGATACTACAGAGTCCGAGCAAGGCAGTAGAGAAATGTACACATCTGTTGATCTTAGTTATTCACAGGATAAGGGGAATACTGATTTCTTATCACTGTACTACGGCTTTGATTTCAGCGTGCTAGGAGATATAGGACCGCTAAAGGATACTGAATTTAGTTTCAATTACTCTAGAAGTGATGATCAGCTTGATGGTGAATCTTTTACAGATGACCAATATATTACATCAAAATTTGATTTGTGGGCCAATAAAAGGTTCTCACCTTTCCTATTTTTCCAGAAATCCTTTGATAATTCAGTGGGTTTAGAAGATCGTCTTAATTTTGGAGCAGGAGCAAAGGTAGGTCTTTTTAAGGGATTTTCTATTAGTTATGCATTCTTGGCTGAAAGTGAAGATTACTTACAATATGACTATACAGATTCGTTAGCATATAATCTTGATGAAAATGGGGAACTATATGGAAATGTAGGTACTGGTGATTTTTATTATACTGATTCTATTGCACTTAATCCTGATGATTATGAATATTGGGATTATTATTATTATGGAGATACAGTTCATTTTGAAGGGAATGATACAGTTGTCTATGTATATA
>MDTE01172759.1_pt1 | contig 17723 bp, 13 predicted proteins | sample 811231 | NCBI WGS metagenome assembly MDTE01 (sample SAMN05326651, study PRJNA326480) | marine metagenome | isolation source: seawater | place: Indian Ocean: Red Sea | collected 2010 | reverse complement strand
GCACCAAAACCAGCTATTTTCAGTCCTTTTCTTCGTATGTTTTTTATTAACGTATTTAAGTCGTTTCTCAAATATTCTATAGATTTTGACAATTTATGAAATGTAGTGGGTCTAAAAATCTTAGATTTTTTCTCTATTTGCAAAATATTTTGAACCGATTTTTTCATTTTTTTCGTGCCGATATCTTTTTGAACATGACAACGAATAGAACCACCATGTGTGTCGATTCTTTCAACGTCAAATAGAACCATATCTAATGATTGGAAAAAGTTTATGAGGGGTTTTACCGTATGGTAAGAAAGATGTTCATGGTAAATAGTATCAAATAAAGTCTTCTTATAAACATCTACAAGATATGAAACTTCAAATATAAAAACACCATTTTTATGGAGGAGATCTCTTATAGAAATGGTTAAACTTTTGAGATCGTCTACATGAGCATATACATTATTAGCAATAATAATACTAGCAAATCCTTCTTGATTTAAAATCTTTTTCGATATCTTATCATTAAAAAATGCAGGAATTGTTTCTATCCCATTTTGATTTGCAATTTTTGCGATACTTTTCGCAGGGTCAACTCCAATCACTCTGTTCTTTTTGTTTTTAAAGAACCTCAATAAAGTTCCATCATTGCTTCCAATTTCAACAATCAAACTGTTTCTTTTTAATCTATATTTTGAAATAACTTGATTTGCATATTTTTCGAAATGACGAACAAATGACATTGAAGTCCCAGAGACGTACACATAATTCTCGAAAAGAGTCTTAGGGTCTAAAATCTCTTGCAGTTGAGTATGTCCACAATGTTCGCAGAGTAAAAGATTAAGAGGATATTTGATCTGTTTTTTTTGGATATCTTTTTTCTTCCTAAAAGCATTGGCAGGTGGTGTGGATTTTAATTTGAAAACGTTATTTACGCGAGGATCGCCACAAAGTCTGCAAGTGTGTCTTTTGGTGAGTATTGAATTGTTCATATTTTATATAAGATTTACCCTGATAACATCAGATTCATATGCTTCAGGATTTCTTGCATTTCTTGCGAGCGTTAGAAAAATAGTGTCTTTTGTAAATCTCATTGCATGTTCAACCATGGGTGGAGTGAAGAACATTTCTCCTGATTTGATGGTTAGCATTTCTGGTGGCTTACTAGTACCAACTGGTCTGTGAAAATATTCTATTTCACCTTCTTGCACATGACAGAAATGCCAGTCCGTTTCGTGATAATGATTCGCACGAATAGAGTCTTTCTTTGATGTGATCAGTACTGCACTGCCTATCTTTCCTTCCAATAGGTTTTGTATTATTCCTCTGTCATCTGTGTAAGCTTCCTCAAGTGGAATCAAAACATCTTTCGGCCAAGTATTTTCATCGTCTGCATTAACGAAAGGGGACATATGTTTCTCCTGTTTCTAGCTAAAAAGTAAAGAAAAGATATCACTTTTGATTGCAAACTAAAACGTAATGTACACTTATTTATGGTGAATATATTTCTCTGTAAAATTGTATTGTTTTTTCAGCAATACATTTCCATGAATATCGGGTTAATACTTTTTTTCTTCCTGCCTGTGACAATTCAGAGAGTAGTTGTGGATTGTCCATAAGTTTCTGTATAGCATTTTGCAACGAAATGTAATTATCTTCCTCAACAATCAGACCCTCTTTGCCAATAACATGAGGAATTTCACCCGAATCCGATCCAATTGGTACAGTTCCAGAACTCATAGCTTCGATTAAGGGATGACTGAATTGTTCTGCCCAGTTTGAAGTTGTTCTAGAGGGAACAACAAGAACATGAGCTTTACGCATATATGAAGGAATATCATAATGGTCTACCCAATCTATGAATTCTATTTTTTCTTTAAGAGATAATTCTTTTGTTAGTTCTAAAATTTCTTGTTTCATATTACCGCTGCCTACAAAGATTGCTTTCCATTCTCCATTAAGATTCTGGAATGCTTTAATGGCAAGGTCTACACCTTTTAAATGCATAATCCTTCCGATATAGGCAATGGTGAAAGTTTTGTTTCTTTCATTTTCTAATGGGAGTCTAAATAATTCTGGATCCAGTCCAAATTGAGGAAGTATTCTTACAGAATCTGGCTTTGCCCCACGTCTAATTAATCGTTCTTTGCTAGTTTTTCCACCTGCAATTAAAAGATCAGCATTACGAAGGGTTATGTTCTCTGTAATATTATAAATTTTTCGAAGATTTAAATCTAAATTTTCCCATGAAAAAACAATTAATTTAAACTTGAGAAGATAGATTTTTTTAATGATATGAATTTGAGCTGCAACATTGCTCCAAGGTTCTTCTTCTAAATGTATAATATCAGGATTAACTTCTCTAATTGCTTTTTTTAATCCTTGGATATAAAAATGTCCGGTTACTCTATTTGAGAACATAACATTCCCTGTCAAAAGATTATACGATTCTTTTCTTTCCGGGTATGTAACTGATTTTCGACCTGAGTCCCAAAATACCTTGGGAGTTAAAACTGATATTTCTAGAGAGGGATCTTTTGAAATTTCATTAATTTTTTCCAACCAAATAGGAATTGCATACGCATGAGATATGATAAGTATTCGCATGTTGTAAGGAATCCTATTTAGGAAATTAATATCCAAGCAAATTTTTTGCTATCAGGATTTGTTGGATTTGTGTGGTTCCCTCAATTATTTGTAATTGTTTCGCATCTCTCATGAAACGTTCAAGTGGGTGATCTTTCATATATCCTGCACCACCTAAAATTTGTATGCTGTCTACAGATGTTTTCATAGCTACGTCAGATGAAAAACTTTTTGCAGCTGAGAAATGATGAGCATATTCTTTTTCAAAATTACCGTTATCTATCAATCTAGCTGCTTTATGTACTAAAAGTCTTGCAGCTTCAATATTAATAAACATTTCAGCTATCATTAATTGTATGCCTTGAAATTTAGCAATAGGTCTTGAAAAGGCTTCTCGCTCTTTAGCATATTCTATGGCGTAATCTAAACATCCTTGTGCAAGCCCCACACCCCTTGCTCCTATTGCAGGTCTAGCTTGATTGAAGCCAAGCATGGCTGTTTTAAAACCTGTTCTTTCCTCTCCGATTTGGTTTTCGATAGGAACACGGCAATTTTCAAAGACAAGTTCGCAAGTTGGGATTCCTCTCATTCCCATTTTTCTTTCGTGTCTTCCAACTTGGAATCCTTCAGAATTTGTTGGGACAATTAAAAAAACCAATCCTTCATACCCTGCACCTGGGTCTGACTTTGCCCCTAGGATTATATAATCCGCTTCGCTAGAGCCTGTACAGTAAGTTTTTTGACCATTAATAACCCATGAATCACCATCTTTTACCGCACGAGTTTTAATGTTGGCAACATCTGTGCCAGCGTGAGGTTCAGTCATCGAAAGGGAGCATTTGATTGTTCCCTTGGCTGTGCTAGTTAAGAAATGTTTTTTTTGTTCTTCACTGCCAGCAACTGCAATAGGTCTAGATGCAAGTAAGGGGATAGAAAGAAATAACGGAGAATTCGAACAGTGTTTAGCAATTTCTTCTATTGCTACACATGTTCCAAGTATTCCTAGATTTGTTCCTTCGTACTTTTCCTCAATAAATAACCCCAGCAAATCATGTTCTTTAAGAACTTGAAAAATATCTTCTGGATATTCTTCTTCTTCGTCTATTTCGCTTGCTCTAGGTTTTATAAATTTATTAGTAATATCTTTGATTGTATTTTGCAACAATATTAATTCATCGTTGAGTTCGTGTTCATTCAATTGTGCATACCTTTCCCTTACGTTATAGTAAAAACATCCATAAAATTGTGATGTATAAAATAACAAATTAAAAAGGAAATTAACAATGAGCGGGACTATTGACTTTAAAGACGGAATGAAAATCTTTTGGGATGTCGCAATTGAGATGGATGATGGGTTGAATTTACGAGCAGATATTTTTTCTCCTGTTGAAGATGGAAAATATCCTGTCCTTATGACACATGGGCCATACGGAAAGTGGTTAGCATTTCAGGATGCATACGCTCCACAGTGGGATTCAATGACTACAAATTTTCCCGAAATTCTAGCGGACTCTTCTAGTAAATATCAAAATTGGGAAGTGGTTGATCCAGAGAGATGGGTTCCAGATGGATACGTTTGTGTCAGGGTAGATTCGAGGGGAGCAGGAAGATCTCCTGGATACCTGGATCCTTTTTCTAAAAGGGAAACTAAAGATTTTTACGACTGTATTGAATGGGCAGCAGTGCAGGAATGGTCAAATGGAAAAATTGGATTAAATGGAATTTCCTATTACGCAATTAATCAATGGCAGGTAGCCGCAATGCAACCCCCTCATCTTGAAGCAATCTGTATCTGGGAAGGTGCTTCGGATTTATATAGAGAGATGTCTCATCATGGTGGTATCTACTGCACATACGGTGGCAACTGGTACAAAGGAAGATGTCTTCCTAGGCAACATGGTATGGGGGCAAAAGGTTACAGATCCAAAGTGAATGGGCAATGGGTTTCTGGACCGGATACTATGAGTGAGGAAGAACTCGGCTATCATAGAGCAGATATGGCGAATGATCTCTTTTCGAATAATTATTCTACTGATCCTTATTGGGAAGACAGAATGCCTGATTTTTCCAAGATCAATGTGCCGTTATTTTCATCTTCCAATTGGGGAGGACAATCTTTACATTCAAGGGGTAACTTTGAAGGTTTCAACAGTGCGGCTTCAAAAGAAAAATGGTTAGAAGTTCATGGAATAGAGCACTGGACAGAATTTTATACAGACTATGGAGTGAAACTCCAAAAAAAATTCTTTGGCCATTACCTTAAGGGTGAAGATACAGGTTGGGAAGAGCAACCTAAAGTATTATTGCAGGTCCGCCATCCTGAAGATAAGTTTGTCGAAAGAGAAGAAAGTGAATGGCCCTTAGCTAGAACAGAATGGACGAAATATTATTTAAACCCTAAAAACTTTTCTCTAGAAGTTGAAGGCAACAATGAGGAGAAAATAGTTGCATACAAAGGATTGGGTGATGGAGTAACTTTTGTTACTCCTCCACTGAAAACTGAAATGGAAATTACAGGTCCTCTATCTTCTAAATTATTTATTTCTTCTGAAACGGAAGATGCTGATTTATTTTTAATAGTTAGAGTTTTTGCAGAAGATTTTAAAGAAGTCGTATTTCAAGGTGCATTGGATCCAACAACTCCTACCGCGCAAGGTTGGCTAAGAGCATCTCGCAGAAAACTTGACCCGGATTTAAGTTTGCCTTATAGACCCTATCATGCACATGATGAAGACCAGCCTTTAAATCCAGGAGATATATACGAAGTAGATATTGAAATCTGGCCAACATCAGTAGTAATTCCAAAGAATTATAGAATTGGGCTTACAATCAGAGGGAAAGATTATGTTTACCAGACAGGAGGAGGGAGCACTCTTCCAAATATGAATAGGTTTTCTGGTTGCGGTCCATTTGTCCATGATGATTCAAGAGACAGACCGTTTGAAACCTTCAGTAAAAATGTTTCCTTGCATTTTGGGGAAACTTACAATCCATATATTTTGTTGCCAGTAATTAATTAAACAACTAATTTTTGCATTCTGAATCATTCTTTGTTATAAAATATATATACATATATATCAATTATAAAGTTTCTGTTTGATAGTTTCTTGGCAACTGGTGTCTTGGAGGACATGTCAGTTTCTATTTTCTATTTGTCCTGCAGATCCCTTTTTTTACAGCCAAATTTGCATGAATTAGCAGTATTTTTTTCTAAACACGAGGAGGAAGTGATTATGAGAAGAATGTTTGTTTTGGTTTCATGTTTTGCTGTATTACTTGCTTTCAGCGCACCATTAGAAGCAAAAGGAAAGATTAGGTTGATCCACGACAATACATCTCATGCAGTGATTCCATATATTGCTGAACAAAAAGGATTTTATAAAGCAGAAGGATTAGATGTTCAACGTCGTGTGACTAGCCCAAGAGCACTTATCGATGCACTTGTAGGTGGTTCTGCAGATATCATTAGTACTAGAGGTTCTAGAGTTGGACAAATTGCTGCAAGAGGTGTTGATGTAGTTGGAATTGCCTTAAATAGGTACGGAAATCAGAATATGGTCCTTGTTTCAAACAGAGATAAGAAGACTAAAACTTTAAAAGATTTGGTTGGAAAAACAGTTGGGGCTCAAATGGGTTCTGGAACCTGGGCTACATGGCTGACTTATCTTTCTAAAATTGGTCTTTCTGAAAAAAGTTTTAAAATTAGAAATATCAAAACTGATTCCATCCCAGCAGCATTTGAGAGTGGTGCTCTTGATGCAGGTTTAACTTGGGAACCATGGGGTTCTTTGATTTTAGATAAAAAGCTAGGTCGTATGGTTATGGGTCCCAAAGAATATGATAAAACCCTTGGCTATACATCACCAGTGTTCTTAACAACAACTTGGACATACATAAAGAAAAAGAATCCTGACGGAGCGCAAAGATTTATCAATGCGCATGTAAGAGCTATGCGTTTCGTAAATACGAACAGAGATGAAACTGCAAAAACTATGGTGAAATTTTATCAGCAAGTAGGATTGAATTTTAGCCAAGCGAAAATAAAAAAAGATGTGTACACATTAATGCGTTGGGATAGAGCAATGATCACTCATAAAGATATTGCTGAAGTGCAAGCAGGTGTTGAAGTAAGCGTTAAAAAAGGGAAAATTCCAAAAAGTATTGATGTGACAAAACATATCGATATAAGTCTAGTAGAAAATGCTTATTTCTCATTGATGAAATAATATCGTTTAAATTTTCAATCTCCTCTTGCTATTAAAATAGCAAGAGGAGGTGCTTTATGAATGGAGTGTAAAGAATGGATGATTTGCAAAGAAAAGTTTTAGATTATGTAGATAGGGATTTTCTAGTAAATACAACTATGGAGCTGGTTGATATTCCAAGTCCTACTGGTTCAGAAGAAGAAGCAGCTCGGTATATGAATGGAAAATATATAGAAGTTGGCCTTGAAGGAGATTTGCAAAAAATCTCAGAGGGCAGATATAACGCCGTTGGCTCGTTAAATGGTTCTGGCGGTGGATATTCTCTCATGTTTAATGGTCATTTAGACACTTCTTATAGTGGAGAGGAACCAGAACTCACACAACCAGGATATAAAAATAAAGCAATTCTTGATGGGGACTTAATTATTGGAAATGGTGCATTCAACATGAAGAGTGCAGATGTTTCTTACCTTACCGCAGTGAAAGCTATTATTGATGCAGGTATTCCATTGAAAGGGGATGTTGTATGTGCATCTGTTGCAGGAGAGATAGAAAAAAATCGAATAGATCAGTATCAAGATTCGCTTTATGATGGTTACGGAGTTGGTTCAAGGTATCTTATATCACATGGGTATATGACTGATTTCTGTATCCTTGGGGAACCAACAGGTATGCAATTGGCTCCTTGGCATGGTGGTACGATTTGGTTCAAAGTTACTACTAGAGGAACAATGGGTCATACTTGTTATGGAGATTTTACAGAAAGTGCAATAGAAAAAATGGAACGTGTTCAGTCTGAAATTAGAAAATGGATCAAAGGATACAGAGAAAGGAATGTTTTCCTTAATGAAAGGCCGCACGTTAATGTTGCTGCTGTTGAAGGAGGTTGGCCTTATAGATGTGCTCGATCTCCTATTGAATGCAAATTATACGTAGATGTACGAATGGTACCAGGGCAAAGAGTGCAAGATGTGCAAAATGAATTTAAGCAAATGGTGTCTGAATTAAATGAAAGATCTGGAGACATAAATGCCAAAGTAGAGGTGTATAGTAGTCATCCTCCATCTGGAATTCCAGTTGATTCGTTACCATCTAGAGCAATGATAGACTCACATAAAGCAATCATGGGAGAAGAGCCAAACGTAATTGTAAAGACTTCGTATCTGGATGGAGCTCATATGAATCGATATGGAGTACAAACTATTACATATGGACCTGCTGGTGTAGTGCAGGATATAGAGGCTACTTCAGGATATGGCTGGAATGCTGATTTAGGAGAACATATCAGCATCACAACTCTTTATAACGCAACAAAAATATATGCATTGGCAGCTCTTGATATTTGTACAAGAGAAAGAGATCCAAAAGAGATAGCGGCAGATCCTTATGTAAATATGCCGTCCTGATTTTATAGCACATGAGGTTATATTGAACGAAAATGATAATAATGTTGATGAAAATGAAAAGAAATCAGTAGATAAGTCAGAAATCTACATAACCTTATCTTGGTATGAAGTATTTAAGAGTTCTGCATATTCTGTCTTTATAACTGCTGCACCATTGATTGGTCTTCTGGTCCTTTGGGAAATTGCTGCACATTCAGGAACGCTACATCCTGTATTATTTCCTCCTTTAGAAACTATATGGGTTGCTATGAAAAAGCAGGCCATCTCTGGAATTTTATGGCTTGATATTTATGTGTCACTCTATAGACTCTTTGTTGGCGTTGTTCTTGCTATCATAAGCGGCACTATATTGGGATTGTTTATGGGCATGAACTACACGGCTGAAAGAATTCTAGCGCCTCCAATGTACTTTTTCCTCGCAGTCCCTGGTCTTGCTTTGTTCCCGGTTGTGATTTTATGGTTTGGATTGAGTGATTTTACACTAATTTCCGTACTATGGTTTGAGGGAATGATAACTTGCATGGTAAACGCGTGGACTGGTGTGAAAACAGTTGACAGAACGTTGATTCACGCTGGACAAGCGATGGGAGCAAAAGGTTCTACTCTTTTCTTTCAAGTGTTAGTTCCGGGCGCTCTGCCAAATCTAATTGCTGGATACCGAATTACTTTCAGTAGAGCATGGAGAATCGTAGTTACTGGAGAAATGATCGTAGCACTCGAAGCAGGATTGGGTTTTCGTATCTTTGCCGCAAGAGACTTTCTCGCTGCCGATATGATGTATGGTGGAATCGTTGTAGTTGGGATACTAGGGGTAATTGTTGAAAGGCTCTTTTTGAGAAGTATTGAGCTATCTACAGTTCAGAAATGGGGGACATTGCGTGAATAGTCGAGGGAAAAATGAATTCAAATGATATTAAGTTAAGCATTCAAAATCTGGATATGGTTTACAAGGTAGATGAAAGCATATCCAGGAAAAGGCATATAACGGCACTTGACGATGTCAGTCTTGATATTAAATCCAGTGAATTTGTATCTTTGTTAGGTCCTAGCGGTTGTGGAAAGAGTACGCTGTTAATGATAGCTGGGGGTTTGTATCAACAGACCGGCGGTAAAATTTCGATGGATGGACAAGAAATTACAGAGCCAGGATTTAATAGAGGAATTGTTTTTCAAGATTTTGCAATTTTCCCTTGGCTAACTGTTTCAGCAAATATACGTTTTGGAATGAGAATGAAGGGAATTCCTAGAGAAGAACAAAATGAAACAATCACAAAATTATTAAACCTTGTAGAATTAAAAGGATTTGAGAATATTTATCCATATCGTCTATCTGGTGGAATGAAACAAAGAGTGGGAATTGCAAGAGCTCTGGCTTTTGATCCAGAGTTGATGTTAATGGACGAACCTTTCGGTGCTTTAGATGCGCAGACTCGAGCTTCATTGCAAAGACTATTAGTGCAGGTATGGATGGAGACACAAAAAACTATTTTATTTGTAACTCATAGTGTAAGAGAAGCTGCGTATTTATCAGATCGAATAGTAGTTATGTCTCCTAGGCCTGGAAAAATCGCCGATGAAATAGTAGTTGACCTGCCTAGACCAAGGTCTGTTCTCTCTGTTGAATTTTTAGATCTAGAGAAAAGAATTGCAGAATCGCTTTCAAATGTTATAGGCCAGAAAGATGGAGAGTCTATCTGGGTTACTGATTAAATAAAATGAAAGGAGCCTAAGGTGATTGAGAGACAATATTTACAACCAGATGATATGTGGGCGAGAGTAGAAAATGGGGAGTTGTTGTATGTACCAGTCGTAACCATTCATGGATCAGATCATGCACATATATACTTGTCTGGACAGGTTCCAAGAGAACCAAGTGGAAATGTTGTTGGAGTGAATGATATGCGCACACAAATTAGAGTGACCTGTGAAAATATTGTAAAAGGTTTGGCCCATGCAGGTGCAAATATTAATGATGTAGTTCGTTCTACAACTTATGTAACGGATATCATGGAATACTATAAACATTCTGACGAGAGATTTAAGTACTTTAAAGATAGTCGACCAGCGAGTACATTAATAGAAATCTCAAGACTTGGACCACCAGAAGCAATGATTGAAATTGAAGTGGAAGCTATTATTGAACCTGAAAGACTGAAAATTCATTAATGAAAGTATGAATCTGTTATGGCAAAACTAGATACTTTCAAGTCTATGGTGCTTGAAAAACCTAGAACGGTTTCTTTGATAGAAAAACCATTTGAAAAGTTAAATGATGACGAAGTGCTTGTAGCTGTTAAAGCATGTGCTCTTTGTGGATCTGATTTGCATGCATTTAACGGTCACCACTCAAGAGTTCATCCTCCTAGAGTACTAGGGCATGAAATTTCAGGGCAAATTGTTGAAATTGGAAAGAATGTAAAATCAAACCTGATAGATTTACGTTGTTGCATAGAAAATCATATTCCCTGTGGAGAATGTGTTTATTGTTCTAATGACAAACCTAATTTATGTATTAATGCAGAATCTATCGGTTTTACAAAAGATGGTGGATATGCAGAATTTTTGATTGCTCCAGCAGAATGCATTGTTCCTCTTCCAGAAAAAGTATCCTATCCGATTGGTTCCATTATGCAGACCATGGGAGTTTCCTATCATGCTGTTAAGGATATCGCTGAGGTAGGAAATGATGACAAGATAGGTATAATTGGTGCTGGCCCAATAGGTTTATGTGCACTCAGTGTAGCGAAATCTTTAGGTGCATTCGTTATACATTTTGATGTAGTAGACTATCGTCTTGTAGCTGCCAAAGAGTTAGGAGCAGATATTGTTGTGAATCTGAGTGAATCGGATCCTATAGAAATTTCTAAAGAATATACCGATGGATTAGGTCTAGATAAAATCATAGAAGCAGCTGGAGGCAGTCAAGATAAGACATTGCAGTTAGCTACACAACTTTCAAGAAAAAGTGGAGAGATTACAGTAGTAGGTACTTTTTCAGACAATCAAAAAACTATCAGAATTGTAGAATTCAAAGACCAAGAAATGATTCTAAAAGGTTCCCGAGGCCATCCACATGCATTTGAGCCCTGTCTTGAACTCGTGCAAAATGGACTGGTTTCCCTAGAGCCGATTCTTACCCATCACGTTTCTTTAGGGCAAGTTCAGGAAGCTCTTTTGATGATGGAGAAAAAAACTGATAATGTTATTAAAGTTGTTATAGACCCTACTATGTAATTATTTTATCTGAGGAACGAAGTTTGACCAGAAAATTAAACCTTTTCGTATTTTTCGTTCTTTCTTTCCTTTTCTTAACTTCATGCGAAAAATTATTTACATTAGAGGGTACGATTTACCTTAAAGAAGGAGAGAGAATAGAGAGACTCTCTGGCACGAAAATATATTTACTGAACAATAGTATTGAGAAAGTAATTTCAAGTAATTTAGATGAATATAAAAAAGAGTCTAAGGCTGCCATAAAGACATACGAAAAAAAATTACTTCAAAAAGAAATTGAGAACAAAGAAATTGCATTAAAGAAAATTACCTCTCAGATCAGAAAAGATAAAATCTCACTAGGAGAAGCGAAAAATCTTGTTGCGGACAATCTAAAGAAATTTTCTGATAGCAACAAGAAAACGACGGATGCAGAATTGAAAATCACAAAAGAGAATCTTAAAGCAAAATTGGAGATTCTTAATTCAAAGAAAGAAATAAAATTACTGAATGCGTTATTGGAATCAAAAAAGAGAAAGTTTTCTTCTGTTTTGATAGAAAGAAGAAAAGAACTCAAAAAATTAATTAAGAAAAAAGACAATAAACTTGCAGAGTCTAAAAGATTATTTTCAAAAGATTCCAAAGTTTTTAAGAGTAGAATTCGAAAAATAAGAAATGAGATTGTTAATTTAAAATCAGATTATGAAAAGAAGAAAAAAACACTAGTTTCAAAATATTTTTGGAACTATATTCATAAAAAGATTCTCATTGTCAACAAATTAAATAAGCCATGTAGAAGTTGTACTCCTCAGCTGACTTTCTTCATTGAGAACAAAGGGAATAAAGCAATTAGGGCGATGGAATTCGATTTATATTACAAAGATATTTCATTAAAAAATTCTGGGTTTAAGATTTCACAATTTGGGGCATATGGATTAGATAGGATCTGGTATCCGGAAAGTAAAAATAAATACAGGGAAACTGTTTATGGGATTGCCCCTAAAAGAAGAATGCTCAGGTTAAAAAGTTTTTATTTACGTGCCAGAAGAAGTATGCAAGGAGATACTTTACGATTTTTTGAGAAAATGGGGGGATATGACCCAAGTAAATTTAGAGTTGTTGTTAAAAAGGCATATTTAAGCGACCCTTCGACGTTTCATTCCTATAATCCATATAGCAGCAGGTATATGCGAAGCAAGGGATTAAAACGATGGAGATATAAAAAACTATCAGCCGCAGATGTTTTCAAAAAAGAAATTAACAATTCTCAGTTATTAAAGAAGACGAAGGAAAAAATCAGAAAAGTTTTATCGAAACAAATTATATTGACGAAAGAAATTCTACAAAGAAAATCGACTTTTACTGCCGAGAAGAAGAACATAACTTTCTTGTACGCATCTTTCATTAAAAAGAAAGTAAAGCAAATTTCAAAGGCAAGAAAGAATGTTATTAATTCTCAACTAACTAAAAAACAAAATGAGAAAATGAAAGAGTTAAATAAGAATATTTCCCAAAAGCAACTTCTAATAGATTCTTCTAAGTTTCAATTAAAGCAAATGAAAGAAAACGTAGAAGGCCTGAAAAAAAAAGAAATCGCTATATAACGGACTTCTGGAAGTAAGTAAAAAACGTTTAGATACTGCCATGTCTAAAAAGAAAGAAATAGAGTCGCAATTAAAGAATTTAAATGAAAAGAAAGGTGTTATTTTTGGAGAAATACAAAAATATGCGTTAACCAATACACCACTTCTTGAAATGCAAAGTCTTTGGATTAACAAATTTATCGATTCTTTAAGTTCATCGAAGACTCATTCCGGAAATAGCAATATAGACGGAAAATTTAAATTCGAGAAACTTACGAAAGAGACAACCTATATATTTGCAGTTGCCAATCATGAAAACAAACGCTTCCTTTGGTTTGTTGAATTAGATTTGTCTTCTAAAAACCAACAAGATCTAAGCGATATTAACAACACGGTTATAGAGGTCAAAAACTTAGATAAACTCTTGGAATATTTCAACAAAGCTATTTCAGTCAATTCTGATTCTGCGCCGGTGAAAAATTAAAGCCAATTTGAAAAAATTGTTTAGTCGAAAAACAATTCTTTATGGAATCACAGGCAGCAGAACGTAAGGTCTTTTTCCTTCGTCAAAATGAAGAGTTACGTTTCCTCCAAAAATGTCTGCAGGTCTATCGATTGGGTCATTATGAAGAAAGGGTCCGCAACCAGTAAATGCATTCTTCATATTCGAAAGACCACTATCTGCGCCACCTGGATAGATATAATCCTTCCCTCTAACAGATAGTGCAATGCGGTATCCTTTGGGTATGACTATACAAGTAGGCCAAATTTCAATATCCAGTTCATATATCTCATTGGGAGTTAGAGGCTGTTTTTCATCATGAGTATGATAGGGCCGGTACGGAAGACTTAATTCTGGATCAAGTTTTCTGTGAGAAGCACGGAGCCAACCTTGCGCTATTGGAGTGTGTGGATCTAGTGCTCCCTGGAAAGTGATTTCCTTGAAGTCTTCTGTGAAAACTCGCAGCACTAAAAATAGATCTGCATCTACCGTTTCAGAAGAGATAAATAATTTTGCTGCAGATGGACCGGTTATCTCAGTATCCTCTTCAAGAGGAGGAGTGACAAATGATACTCCGTCACTAAATCCAGAGTAAGTAATTTTGTCGTTCGAATTATTTTCTTCTTCAGATAGAGCATGCTCAGTTGGGTCTAAATAAAACTTTTTCCATTCTGTTCTAGCTAAGGGCCACTCATTTTCTTCTCTTTCTACAAATCTTTCCCCTGGATGGCGAACTTGCAATAATACATTGCTCTGATCCTTCCAGCCTGTATCTTCACCCTTAAGGTAATGGCCAAAGAATTTTTTCTGAATCTTTACTCCATAATCAGTGTAAAATTCAGTCCAGTGTTCTATTCCGTGAACTTCTAGCCACTTTTCTTCAGAGGCAGCATTGATATATCCTTCGAAATTCCCTCTTGGATGTAGACCCTGACCGCCCCAGTTTGCTGAAGAGAGTAGGGGTACTTTTATCTTAGACCAGTCTGGAATCCTTGACTTCCAATAATCATCGGTAGAAAGTTTATTTGATAATAAGTCCATTCCCAGATCACATCTATTTGCTGCCAATTCTTCGTCTGTAAGAGTTTCTGGACCAGAAACCATATCCCCATTCATTCTACTTCTGTAACCTTTGCTTCCAACACCGTTCTGTACTGTTTTGCATTGCATGTCATACCAGTTTGCTACAAATGAGGTAAGAATTCCTCCATGGTGAGCAAGTTCTCTATATAGGTCTGCTGCGCCTTCCCAGATACATATAGCTGCTAAATGAGGTGGTTGTAGTGAAGCAACATGCCATTGATTAATTCCATAATAACTAATTCCATTTAAGCCAATCTTTCCATTGCACCAGGATTGTTCGGCAGACCATTCTATGCAGTCATGGAAGTCTTTATGTTCTCTTTCAGACCAATGATCAATATATCCAGGAGATCTGCCTGCGCCTCTTGAATCAAAGCGTACTACGGCATAACCATCTGGAACCCATTTCTCAGGGTCTACAACTTCCCAGCTTTGGTATTTATTAGTGGAACCAGCAGGAACATCTGGATGAAGTTCTACCATTCTTTTCCAGGCAGTTTCGTATCCATCTTCAAAATGCAGATATTTGCCGTATGGGCCATAAGATAAAAGGGCAGGGTATTTTCCTTCTTCAATAGGTCTATAAACATCACATCGCAAAATAATTCCATCATCCATTGTAACAGGAACATCCCAGTCAATTCGCATCCCGTCTTTAATATCTGTTTTATATTCGCTCATAAAATTATCCTCTCGTTATATGAACTAAAGAATATTTCTCTTTATCCGCATCTAAAGAATTCTCTAGGAAATTCGTGCATAGATTTAAAACCTTCTTTCGTAACAACTCCAAAATCACCAGTCTGAAGCCCATGACCATCTTCGTCCATTGGATTTGGTTGTATAACCATGGTCATATTTTCTTTATATATAAAATCCTCTGGTGGTTTTGCGTAATTTGATCCTCTGATGCCAACAGATGGTTGGAGAAGGTCAACTCCAAAACCGTGAGCTAATGAATCATATATTTGATACCCTTTGTCAGGAAGAATGTCAGTAGCATCCATAATTTCCCCTATCCCAGCTCCATCTTTCATAACATTGGCTACTGCGTCGTATACTTCAATAGATGCATCGAAAAGGGTGGAGTAGGGTGCAGTAGGCTCTGCACCTATTGTGAATGGTCTAAGAATTTGTCCTGCGTATCCATGGAAAGCAGCGCTTATTTCAGTTAACAATATATCTCCAGACTCTAATTTTCTGTTTGTTGGATTTTGCCATGGCAAAGGGGTGTGTGGATTATCCATAGGTGTAGCAGTAACAAAATGTACTAGTTGTTCTCCGCCTTCAACTTTGTACTCTATCCCCATCCTTGCAGACAATTCAGATTCGGTGATACCTGGTCTAGCATATTCTTGAACTGCTTTCATTGAAAGATCGGTAAGCCGACAACCTTCCTGAAGCCATTCTAATTCCTCTTTGCTTTTCACTAGTCTTAAATTCCTGAATTCTGTAGAAGCATTTTTCCATTTAGCTTCAGGAAACCTTTCTTCCAGGTAAACGGTATGATCGTAGGGTAAATTGATCCCAAATCTTGGATTTACTCCTAAAATTCCGATAGATTGGTTGCCTGCACCTATTTTGTCGAGTTGATCTGCCATATTGACTGGATTGCCATATCCACCATGCCTGACATCTTTAATTACAGCCTGATTTTGTGCGTTATGAAGATGATTGTATAAGCCAACAAAAAGTGTTGGGTCTTCATTTCTCGGAAATATTAAATAGGCATGATTAAAGTCTCTGTACCCAGTCAGGTAATAGATATTTGCCATGTTATTACGGTTGTTTCCGCCAAATGCAAAAAAGAGCAAAACATCAACACCAATATTATCCATCATTTCTTTTGTTGATTCATACCTTCTTTCAAATTCATCGTTAGTAAAACGAGGATAACCATGATCCATTACAAACTCCTATAGTAATATCATTCAATTATTTACATAAAATATATAAAATTATACATTAATTATTTTATAGCTTCTGCTACAATCTCTACTATATGCTTTGAAGTTTTATTGCTGCCTTTTGAAATCTGTTGCCTACAGGATACACCATTTGCTAGGACTATGGAATTTTCGTCTATTTTTTTAAGATAGGGAAAAAGTACAAGATTGCCTATAGACATTGAAATATCGTAATGTTCTTGTTCGTAGCCAAAAGAACCTGCCATACCACAACAACCTGAAGGTATTGTGTGTATATTCAGCCCAGGAATCATTTTTAGGACATTTAAAGTAGATGATGTGCCAGAAAGAGATTTTTGATGACAGTGTGCCTGAAAGTGCACATCTTTTTCCATTCTTTCAAAATTCAAAAGTGTTTTTTCATTTTCGTGAATATGTTCTATGAATTCTTCAAACATAAATGAATTGTCTGACACAGATTTTGAAATTTCTCCAGGCAAAAGGTCCTTGTACTCATCCGTTAATGTAGAAAGGCAACTAGGCTCGAGACCCACGACTGGTATGTTGTCTTTTGTATATGAGTACAAAAAATTAAGATTTTCAATTGCCAATAATTTTCCTTCTTCCAGCATACCATGAGAAATCATAGGGCGACCACAACACCGCATTTTAGTTAGGATTATCTCGTAACCACACTTTTCTAAAACATGGACAGCAGCTTTGCCTATTTCAGGGTAATTATAGTTTGTAAAAGTATCATTCATTAGTAAAACTTTTTTATTGAATGCTTTTTTATTTGAAGACCTTCCTTCAAACCATTCTTCGAAAGTCTCGTTTTGCAGCTTAGGAAAAGTTCTCCTTTTATCAATACGCAAAAATTTCTCCATTAGATACCTGAAAAAATTATTAGATAAAGTCCAATTCACTAAACCAGAAAAGGGAATGCTGAATTTATTTATAGTTGCAATATGACCCATTAATCTTGTTCTTAGTGGCAATCCGTTTTTGTTGTAATACTTTTGAAGAAATTCTGCTTTAATTTTTGCCATATCTACACTTGAGGGACATTCTGCTTTGCAGCCTTTACATTGAAGGCAAAGATCTAATACATCGTGAAGTCTTTCACTAGTGAAATCTTCATTATTCACACCTTCTGCTATAGCTTTCCTGAGAGCGTTTGCTCTTCCTCTCGTAGAATGTTCCTCTTCTAGGGTAGCTTGATATGATGGACACATCGTTCCATCTCTTTTCCT